>Ga0247734_1000010_pt1 | contig 259818 bp, 218 predicted proteins | sample UWRJL103311B2_FD_180933 | JGI IMG/M metagenome (GOLD analysis project Ga0247734, IMG submission 180933) | Plant litter microbial communities from Arlington Agricultural Research Station in Wisconsin, United States - UWRJ-L103-311B-2 | ecosystem: Environmental > Terrestrial > Plant litter >...
CCGGTTGCAGGTCCTCGCGCTTGAGCAGCACCTGATTGCCCAGCCGCTCGGACAACTGCCGCGCACCGTGCAGCGGGGTTTCCACGGCGACGTCGTAGACGCGGGAGGTGAGGATTTTTTTGACGTAATGGTTGAGCAGTTCGCTTTTGCCCAGGGCGTTATCCAGCATCTGGTTCATCGTGCGGGCCTCGTCAGCGGGGCCGGGATGATCAGGTTCAGGCAAGGGGCGGCGAGGGTAGGGCAAATGATGTGCATGTCTGGCTCCTGATTCGAGATTTTTGGCCCGGGAGACAGAAAGTAAAAACCCGCCTCGAGGGCGGGTTGGGTGCAAACGTCGGCTAACCCGCCATGACTGTAATGGCGGTAATAATTATGCGGCTGACGAAATGCTTGGTTACGTTCATGGGCTGAAGGTAATGCGATTGGCGTTCGAACGTCAAGCGCCGTGGGAGGGTGCTTGCTCGCGATGGGGTACTGGCCGAAAAATAGATGTCAGCTATACCTGCGTCTCGCGAGCAAGCTCACTCCCACTGAATCGTCAGCAATGCCATGGCAGGCTTGGATCATCAGCGTTGCAATCGCGGGTAAGCATTCTACAGAATGCAGCACGCCTTCATTTTTTCGTCATCACGGCACTCTAGAGTGATGCTCGTGGTCTGTAATGACGGCGCTGAAAGCGTCAGCGAATCTGTCAGTAAACACACAATCGAAACGAAGAAACCGCCACGAGGGCATGGGTTATGGACGACTATCAAGAAGAGATACTGGAATACAAAGCGTACGAACTGGATCCTGTGGAACCGGCTGACGACGCAACTGAGTTGTAGGAAAACGCCTTAACCATGAAGACGCTGGCTGCGGCGAAACTCCCCCGGGGTTTGACCGTTCCAGCGTTTGAAGGCCCGTTGAAAGGCTTCGGCAGACGCGAAACCCAACAGGTAAGCGATCTCGCCGAATGCAAGTTCAGTGTCGCGGATGTAGGTCATGGCCAGATCCCGGCGTGTGTCATTGAGAATCGCGCGAAACTGCGTTCCTTCATCGGCCAGTTTGCGGCGCAAGGTCCAGATTGGCAGCTTCAACCGCGCGGCTACTTCTTCCAGATCGGGCTCACGCCCACCATTCAACAACGGCCCCAGCAACCCGGTGATGCGCTCGCGCAGACTGCGGGTGCGGGTGAGCTGTTCCAGTTCGCGCTCGCACAGCAGCAGTAAATGACGCCAGGTGCTCGGGCAATGATCAGGGTTGCGCAAGCCCAGGCTGTGCTGGCTCAAGCGCAGCTGATTGGCCCCTGCTGCGAAATTCACCGGCTGCTCGCACAGCAATTCGTATTCAGACGAATAGTCCGGCGCTTCAAACTCGATGTCGATCTTTTCCGCGCGCAACGCCGTACCCGCCAGGGTGGACAGTTGCTGCAGCCAGCTGCTGAGAATCGAATCCACGACGAAGCGGTTGTAGCCGTTGTAGGGGCTGATGGAGTAGAAGCGCAGCCATGCACCGTCGGCGTCTTCATGAAAGCTCGACTGCCCGCGATAGTTCGAGCCGTACAGCGCTTCGAATCGAATCAACGTGCGCGCTGCCTCCCGCACAGTCGGCGCTTGAGAAGCCGTGACGCCCGCCAGCCCGGCTTGACTGATACGGCTCAGCCGGCCCATGCGCAGGCCCAGCGCCGGTTCACCGGTCAGCTGAATCGCCGAATGCCCCAGACGCATGTAGCGCGGGATCGACAACCTTGCGCCCGCTTCACCCAGACGCGCAGCATCCAGCCCGTACTGTTCGAGCAAAGGCAGTGGGTCATGACCGACGCTGCGCACCGCATCGGCCAGGCTGTGGACGAAACCCACCGACAGATCACCGAGGCGTACCCGAGAGGCGGTCATGGCGTCATAACCACAGATTGATCAATTGCGCGCCGTGGCCCGGCTTCACGCCCTTGCCGGCGGCGTTGGCCGACTGCTCGGCAATGGTGCGTCCGTTGCGGTTGGCGAAGCTGTGACCGGCGCTGCCCTGATCCCAGAACTGGCCTCTCATGAACACGCTGATGCCGGCCTGCTTGCTGTTGATGGGCGCCAGGGTCAGGGTTCGCCAGGCTTCGCCTTCGGTCAGTGGCGCAGGCTCGTAGTCCGGATCGCCCGCCAGGTTTTCTGTACGCCAGGGCTGGGACCATGCGCCGTGGCCGACCACAAACGCCGGCACGGCGATCAGCTCGACACCTTGTTCGCTCAGCCGTGTGTAATTGCGCGGGTACCAGCTGTCACTGCCGATCAAGGTGCCCAGGCGTCCAGCCGGGGTGTCGATCACGTTCAACGGCGCATCCTTGCCGGAGCGGATGTAGCCCCGTTGAAACCAGGTCGGAAACAGCTGGCGTTGCGGTTGACCTAGCGGCAGGCCGTCACGACCGAAAACCACGCTGCTGTTGTACAGCGCGCCATTGCCGATCTGCAGTTGGCCGTTTTCCACCGACGGCCCTGGCAGCACGATCGAGCCTGCCACCACGGTCACGCCGAACTCCTTGGCCAGACCGCCAAACACGGTCTGGTAATCCCGGGCCATGCTCGCGGCTTTCATCCGGAAGCGCGCATCGTCCAGTCGGTTGTCGCCTTTGGCATGGAGCATGGCGGTGAGGAATTGCACCGGATTGCTGACGGCCAGCCAGTTCAACGCCTCATCAATGGTGGTCGACTGGTAGAACTGGGATTTTTCATCAACGGCGAACAGCCAGGTCCCGACATGTTCAGGGAGCACCACCACGGTTTTTTCGTTGATCAGGCCTCGTTCCCGCGCCTGTTCCAGGTAGGCGGCGAACTTGCGGTGCAGACGTTTAAGGCTCTGGTAATCGGACGGGAACAGCTCAGGCTCGATCCCCAGCAGATTGCCGCGGTCACCGGGCTCTCCGTCATTGATCACCAGTTGAATGCGCAGGTCAGTGAGGTAATGACCGGCGTGACGCTTTCCGGTCCACAGGCCGTAACTGACGAAAACGATCACCAGCAGCAACGCGATGGATAAGCCAAGTATTTTGCGCATGTAGAACCGAAGGCTGCCATCGACCGAGAAGTGCCGACTAGGGTAGGGCGCCACCCAGGACTTGCCAAGCCTGGTTGCGCATTTGGATCAATAAGTTGTTACTTTCGGTCATTGAGCAAGCCTCAAGCGCTGTTTACTGTTTGCGCCATGAACAGCGAGCTACCGTAGTGCATAGAACCCGCTGAATAATTTGACGAGTGCCTGTAGAGCGCTCGCACCCGTGATGATGCTTGGAGTTTCCGATGACCGCCGCCCACTATCCACACCTGATGGCTCCGCTTGATCTGGGGTTCACGACCCTGCGCAACCGCACCCTGATGGGGTCGATGCACACAGGGCTTGAAGAAAAGCCCGGCGGCTTCGAGCGCATGGCCGCTTATTTTGCCGAGCGTGCGCAAGGTGGCGTGGGCCTGATGGTCACCGGAGGTATCGCGCCGAACGTCGAAGGCGGCGTGTATTCCGGCGCGGCCAAACTTACGACAACGGAAGAAGCGGACAACCACCGCATCGTCACCAAAGCCGTGCACGAGGCCGGCGGCAAGATCTGCATGCAGATCCTTCACGCCGGGCGCTATGCCTACAGCCCCAAGCAGGTCGCGCCCAGCGCGATACAGGCGCCGATCAATCCGTTCAAACCCCGAGAGCTGGACGAAGAAGGCATCGAGAAGCAGATCCAGGATTTCGTCACCTGCTCGCTGCTGGCACAGACCGCCGAATATGATGGCGTCGAGGTCATGGGTTCGGAAGGCTATTTCATCAACCAGTTCCTCGCCGCACACACCAACCATCGCACCGACCGCTGGGGCGGCAGCTACGAGAACCGCATGCGCCTGCCGGTTGAAATCGTACGCCGCGTCCGTGAAGCCGTGGGCCCGAACTTCATCATCATTTATCGCCTGTCGATGCTCGATCTGATCGAAGGCGGCAGTACTTGGGAAGAAGCGGTGCAACTGGCTCAGGCCATCGAAAAGGCTGGCGCGACGCTGATCAATACCGGTATCGGCTGGCACGAAGCGCGCATTCCGACCATCGCCACCAAAGTCCCACGCGCCGCATTTGCCAAGGTCACGGCGAAGATGCGTGGTTCGGTGTCGATTCCGCTGATCACCACCAACCGCATCAACACCCCCGAAGTTGCCGAGCAGATCCTCGGCGAAGGCGACGCTGACATGGTGTCGATGGCGCGGCCGTTTTTGGCCGATCCTGAGTTCGTGAACAAGGCGGCTGCCGGGCGAGGCGATGAGATCAACACTTGCATCGGCTGCAATCAGGCGTGCCTGGATCACACCTTTGGCGGCAAGCTCACCAGTTGCCTGGTCAACCCGCGCGCTTGTCACGAAACCGAGCTCAACTATTTGCCGGTTCAGCAGGTGAAGAAGATCGCCGTGGTAGGCGCCGGGCCTGCCGGGCTTGCGGCTGCGACTGTGGCCGCTGAGCGTGGGCACCAGGTGACGTTGTTCGATTCAGCCAATGAAATCGGCGGCCAGTTCAACATCGCCAAGCGGGTGCCGGGCAAGGAGGAGTTCTTCGAGACCCTGCGTTACTTCGGCCGCAAGCTGCAAACCACTGGCGTCGATCTGCACTTGAACACCCGGGTCTCGGTGGAAGAATTGAAGGCTGGCGGCTATGACGAAATCATTCTGGCGACCGGTGTTGCGCCCCGCACGCCTGCGATTCCCGGGATCGACAACGCGAAAGTCGTGAGTTATCTGGATGTGATTCTGGAGCGCAAGGCGGTCGGCAAAAGCGTGGCGGTGATCGGCGCGGGCGGCATCGGCTTCGACGTGTCGGAATTCCTGGTGCATCAGGGCGTCTCCACCAGCCTGAATCGCGCTGCGTTCTGGGAGGAGTGGGGTATCGATGAAGCGCTGGAGGCGCGAGGCGGCGTGGCGGGGATCACGCCACACCCTCATGCGCCTGCGCGCCAGGTATTTCTGTTGCAGCGCAAGGCCTCCAAGGTGGGTGACGGTCTGGGCAAAACCACCGGCTGGATTCACCGCACGGGCTTGAAGAACAAGCAGGTGCAGATGCTCAACAGCGTTGAGTATCTGAAGATCGATGATGCCGGTTTGCATATTCGCATCGGTGAGGGCGAAGAGAAATTGCTGGCAGTGGATAACGTGGTGATCTGTGCCGGGCAGGACCCGCTGCGTGAGCTATACGACGGGTTGAAAGACGCAGGTCAGAGCGTGCATCTGATCGGCGGCGCCGATGTCGCGGCAGAGCTGGACGCCAAACGCGCTATCAACCAAGGCTCGCGGCTGGCAGCGCAGTTGTGATGCTGGGATGCTTTTGTAAGAGCTGACGACCAGCGGGAGGCTGCGATCGCGGTCTGTCTGATACACCGCCATCGCAGCCTCCCGTTGGTCGTCAGCTCCTACAAGATTGGTGTCGGGCGCAAGATTGCGGAACGCGGAAATCCTGTTGGAGGCTTGCCCGCGAAAGCCTCCTGCACGGCCAATGCTAAACTCGTGCCTTCTTCGTTTGCCGATCCCACCCCCATGCTCCCCGTCGACCACGCCTTACCAACCGCACCGCTGCAACGCCTCGATCTTCCCTGGCTGGCCGAGGTAGGTGTCGAGGCTGCGATCCTGCGGCTGGACCTTATCGATTCGCTGATCACCGGCAACAAGTGGTTCAAGCTCGCCCATCATTTCAAAGCCGCTCAACAGGCCGGCGCCACGGGATTGATCAGCCTGGGCGGCGCGCACTCCAACCATCTTCACGCGCTGGCGGCGGCGGGCAAGCGCTTTGGTTTTCCCACGGTCGGCCTGTTGCGCGGCCATCCGCAGCAAACCCCGACCACCGATGATTTGCAGGCCTTCGGTATGCAGCTGCATTGGCTGGGCTACTCAGGTTATCGAGCGCGGCACGAGGCAGGTTTTTGGGCGCCGTGGCACCTGCGTTATCCCCATCTGTATCCGGTGCCCGAAGGCGGCGGTGGACTGGACGGGGCGTTGGGTTGTGCCGAGATCGTGCGTCAGGCCCGTGATCAATTGTCGGCGCTGAGCTGGGACGATTATCAAGGTTGGTGGCTGGCGGCGGGGACGGGGACCACGCTGGCGGGTTTGCTCTTGGCAGAGGCTGGCGCCCGACCGGTGTATGGCGCTATGGCGGTGCCGCACGGGCATGGCGTGCCTGAGAATGTGGCGGCGATTATTCAAGCGTTCGCGAGCAAGCTCCCTCCCACAGGTTTAGCGTCGGACATTATGCCGCCAGACGCTTGTGATCCTGTGGGAGGGAGCTTGCACGCGAAAGCATCAATGCAGGCGGCGCAGGCATACGAGCTGTTGGACGCCAGTCGCGGCGGCTTTGCCAGGACCGACGCGCACCTGCTCGCCTTCATCAACGCCTGCGAGCAACACACTGGCATCCCGCTGGAACCGCTGTATACCGGCAAAGCGCTGCTTGCATTGCATGACGAGGTGCTGGCGGGACGATTTGCGAAGGGCACGAAGCTGATTTTTGTGCATACCGGTGGTTTGCAGGGCAAACAAACGTCGTCCCTGTAGGAGCGAATTTATTCGCGAAGCAATCGATCAGTCGATGAACCCTCGCAGGCTGCACCAACTCTCGCGAATAAATTCGCTCCTACAGGGACGAGCCACACCGCTGGCACGAATCCTGCGGCCTGCAGGGATTGATACGTCGGTTCTGAGCACGTCAGCGGCACTTCTGGAGTGAACCGTTTACGCCTCGGTCTCGATAATCGTACTTTCCCAAGCGCCGAGGTATTCATGACTACTGCAGCCATCGAGCAGGTCGATCCTGCCACTTTGAGAAAAGTCATCGTTGCGGCGGCTATCGGCAATTTCGTCGAATGGTTCGACTTCGCGGTGTACGGCTTTCTCGCCACCACCATCGCTCAACAATTCTTCCCCAGCGGTGACGCTAGCGCGGCACTGCTCAAGACCTTCGCCGTGTTTGCCGTGGCCTTTGCCTTTCGGCCGTTGGGCGGGATCTTCTTCGGCATGCTGGGCGACCGAATCGGGCGCAAGCGCACACTGGCGTTCACCATTTTGCTGATGGCGGGGGCGACCACGATCATCGGTCTGCTGCCCACTTATGCGGCGATTGGCGTGATGGCGCCGATCCTCTTGACCCTCATCCGTTGCGCCCAGGGCTTCTCGGCCGGCGGCGAATACGCCGGGGCCTGCGCCTATTTGATGGAGCATGCGCCACGGACCCAACGTGCGTGGTACGGCAGCTTCGTCCCGGTGTCGACGTTTTCCGCGTTTGCGGCCGCGGCAATGATTGCCTATGGCCTTGAGTCTTCGTTGTCCGCTGAAGCGATGGCCAGCTGGGGCTGGCGCCTGCCGTTTTTGATCGCCGCGCCTCTGGGGCTGGTCGGGTTGTACCTGCGCTGGAAACTGGATGAAACCCCGGCGTTCCAGGCCGTCACTCAGGAGCACGCGGTGGCCCATTCGCCGCTCAAGGAAACCCTGCGCAATCATGGCGCAGCGATTTGCTGCCTCGGGGCCTTCGTCTCGCTGACAGCCTTGTCGTTCTATATGTTCACCACCTATTTTGCGACGTACCTGCAAGTTGCTGGCGGTCTGAATCGCGCGACCTCGTTGCTGATCTCCCTGATCGCGCTGGTGTTCGCGGCGGCGATCTGCCCGTTGGCTGGCGCGTTTTCTGATCGGGTAGGGCGACGGATGACGGTGATCAGTACCTGCGTGCTGCTGATCGTGGTGGTGTATCCATCGTTCCTGATGGCCAGTTCCGGATCGTTCTTTGCCTCGATCATCGGCGTGATGTTGCTGGCCATTGGCGCGGTGTTGTGCGGTGTGGTGACGGCGGCATTGCTCTCGGAAACCTTCCCGACCCGCACTCGCTACACCGCTTCGGCGATCACCTACAACATGGCGTACACCATTTTTGGCGGTACCGCGCCGCTGATGGCGACCTGGCTGATCAGCACCACCGGCAGCAACCTGTCGCCCGCTTTCTACCTGATCGTGATTGCCTTGCTCGCACTGGCCGGTGGCCTGGCGCTGCCGGAGACGTCGAAAGTGTCTTTGCATGAGGTTGAGGGGTCGTTGACATCGCGCCGGGCGGTGCGCTCGATCGCCTGACGCAACGGACTCTGTAGGAGACAACTTGTTGGCGAGGCGGCGTGAGGGCTGAAACAGTCCCTGAGTCTCGCGAATGAATTCGCTCCTACAGAGTGATGCACAATCGGCGCAACAAAACGTGGCATCCACGCCCCCAAAAATGGCACATTGGCGCCGCCCGCGCCGACGACACACTTTGCAACCAATTCGAAGGCGCTCATCACTCACGTTTGATGGATGCCCTTCATGGCCGTCAGCAGCACGTCTTCGAGTCCGGTTTCGCCCGCCGCCGTTCCCCAATCCAGTCCGCTGGTCATGCGCATCATCGGCGCAGTGGCGCTGGCGCATCTGCTCAACGATTTGATCCAGGCGATCTTGCCGTCGATCTACCCGATGCTCAAAGCCAGCTATGACCTGAGCTTTACCCAGGTCGGCCTGATCACCCTGACGTTCCAGATCACTGCGTCGCTGCTACAACCCTGGGTTGGTTATTACACCGACCGCCATCCCAATCCGCTGGTGCTGCCGCTTGGTTCGCTGTGCATTCTGGCCGGGGTGTTGCTGCTGGCCAGTGTAGGAAGTTTCCCGCTGATCCTGCTGGCCGCAGGGTTGATCGGGGTCGGTTCCTCGACCTTTCACCCCGAAGCGTCACGCATCGCGCGGCTGGCCTCCGGTGGGCGATTTGGTCTGGCGCAATCCACCTTCCAGGTTGGCGGCAACACCGGCCAGGCCTTCGGGCCGTTACTGGCGGCGGCGATCATCATCCCGTTCGGCCAAGGCAATATCGCCTGGTTCGCTCTGGTTGCGCTGTTCTCGGTCGGCCTTCTGTACGCCATCAGTCGCTGGTACAAAACCCACCTGAGCCTGTTCAAACTCAAGCGCGGCGGCGTCGCGACGCACGGCCTTTCGAAGCGCCGTGTCACCTGGGCGCTAGTGGTCCTGGCGTTGCTGGTGTTTTCCAAATACTTCTACATGGCCAGTTTCACCAGCTACTTCACCTTTTTCCTGATCGAAAAATTCGACGTGTCGGTGGCCAGTTCGCAGCTGCACCTGTTCATGTTCCTGGCTGCGGTGGCGGCGGGGACGTTCTTCGGCGGGCCGATTGGCGACAGGATCGGCCGCAAGGCAGTCATCTGGTTCTCGATCCTCGGTGTCGCGCCGTTCACCCTCGCGCTGCCGTACGCCGACCTGTTCTGGACCAGCGTACTCAGCGTGATCATCGGCTTCATCCTGGCCTCGGCGTTCTCGGCCATTGTCGTCTACGCGCAGGAATTGGTCCCAGGGAATGTCGGCATGGTCGCCGGCATCTTCTTTGGTCTGATGTTCGGATTCGGCGGGATCGCCGCTGCATTTTTAGGACATTTGGCGGACCTCCACGGGATTGTCTATGTCTACACGCTCTGCTCATTCCTGCCGCTGCTCGGCATCCTTGCCATCCTGTTGCCGAGAACCAAACGCTGATGCTCATCGCCGCGCTGATTTTCCTGTTCACCATTACGCTGGTCATCTGGCAGCCCAAAGGCCTCGGCGTCGGCTGGAGCGCGACATTGGGGGCTGTCCTGGCGCTGCTGTCGGGTGTTGTGCATTTGTCTGATATCCCTCAGGTGTGGCACATCATCTGGAACGCCACCGGCACCTTCATCGCGCTGATCATCATCAGCCTTTTGCTGGACGAGGCGGGCTTTTTTGCCTGGGCTGCGCTGCATGTGGCGCGTTGGGGCAAGGGGCATGGGCGGCGACTGTTCGCCTTTATCGTGCTACTGGGAGCGTTGGTTTCGGCGCTGTTTGCCAATGATGGCGCGGCGCTGATCCTGACCCCTATCGTGATGTCGATGCTGCTGGCGCTGCGCTTTTCTCCCGCCACCACATTGGCGTTTGTCATGGCCGCAGGCTTTATCGCCGACACCGCGAGCCTGCCGCTGGTGGTGTCGAACCTGGTGAACATCGTCTCGGCCGATTTCTTCGGCATCGGCTTCAACCGCTACGCCTCGGTGATGGTGCCGGTGAACGTCGTCAGCGTCGCAGCGACCCTTGTGGTGTTGCTGTTGTTTTTCCGCCGGGACATTCCCAAGACGTTCGACGCCTCGCAACTGGACGATCCGGCGACCGCGATCCACGACCGTGCGACCTTCATCGCCGGCTGGTGGGTGCTGCTGATTTTGCTGATCGGTTGTTTTGCGCTTGAGCCGCTGGGCATTCCCATCAGCGCGATCTCAGCGGTGTGCGCGGCGATTTTGCTGGGCATCGCCGCCAAGGGGCACAAGATCCACACGGTCAAAGTCATGAAAGAGGCGCCTTGGCAGATCGTGATTTTCTCGCTGGGCATGTACCTGGTGGTCTATGGCCTGCGCAATGAGGGCCTGACCACCTGGTTGGCGACGTTGCTGGATCGCTTCGCCGACTACGGTTTGTGGGGTGCGGCCATGGGCACCGGGGTGCTGACCGCGTTGCTGTCGTCGGTGATGAACAATCTGCCGACGGTGCTGATCGGGCTGCTGTCCATCGATGCCAGCCATGCTGTCGGCCCCGTTAAAGAGGCGATGATCTACGCCAACGTCATTGGCAGCGATCTGGGGCCGAAAATCACCCCGATCGGCAGTCTTGCGACGTTGTTGTGGCTGCACGTGCTGGCAAAGAAGGGCGTGACCATTGGCTGGGGTTATTACTTCCGCGTCGGGATTGTGCTGACAGTGCCGGTGTTGGTGGTCACGCTGGCGGCGCTGGTGTTGCGGCTGGGCTGGTAGCGTCGGACGCTTCAGGCCACAGGTCCGGCATCAAAAACAGCCGCTCGGCTTCCTGCCACACGCCATCGGCTGTCTGTGTCAGGCGCACCAGCAGTTGAACGGCGGCGACCGGGCCAAGCTCCTCGAACCACTGATCCAGTTGCGCCTGGCTCCATGCCTCGTCGTAAAGTGCGGGTGCCAGCCAGGCCTGACGGGGCACCGGTTGCCAGCGACCGTCTGAACATTGCGCGACGAACGCCGACCAGTCCCGTTGATGCAGCCACACGCCGCGCAAGTGCTCGGGGTGTACGCCAGCGGGCGATTGAGCGCTGCCGGGCCACGGATACAGCAGATAACCGCCGAGCCACAGTTCGGCGCTGAGCTGCTCGACACCCAACGTCGACAGGGCTTCGCGGCTTTCCGGGCGCGAGGACATCGGCAACTGATGCTGGCTCAGGTGCGCCAGTTTCAGGTCCAGCCGGTCCTGACTGTCCGCGCCCAGCCTCTGCGCCGGATCACTACCGTTGCCCTGCTGCGGACCCAGGTAAAACTTGATCGCCAGTTCGACGTGATGAATGCCTTCGCTATCGTGTAGCAGCATGTCCAATTCACCCAACGTATGCCCGTCGATGCGAATCGGCAGGTTGGCCGCGACCAGATCGACACCCGGCGCATGCGCCGCGGCGAACAACCACAGCTGTTCGTAATAGCGGCCGAGACGGCGCTGAACGGGGTTGGATAGCCACTCGGCCAAGGCGCCGGGTTCGTTGTCCAGCGCATGCAGAAAGTCGGCCAGCGAATGCGGATCGGCCACCCAGCCGCTGGCGGTAAGCGGGTGACGCTGGGGCCACGGGGTTTGGCTGAGCATGGGGGGTGACAGAATCACCCACGCCAAGTCGCGCACCTGGGGGTGACGCAGGTGGCGGGGCAGGTCGGTAAGCGTGGGGAATAGGGTCATGGGCAGAGAATAGCTGCAGAGTTAACGCGGGCACAGTCCGTTGGAGATTGCCTGCGGTAGACGACTGCCTTGCTGGCGAGGCTTACTCGCGAAAGATTTACCTGACGCCAACGCTGCGCCAGCCTCACCCACGTCTCGCGAATGAATTCGCTCCTACAAAATCGTCGTCAGGCGCAAAACTCTGTAGGAGCTGCCGAAGGCTGCGATCGCGGTATGTCAGGTGAATCGCATCGCAGCCTCGCTCGGGCTCGTCAGCTCCTACAAAAGCAGCGGCTCGCATCGCTTATTTGCCGCAGCCCGAGCCTTTGCCCATAATCGCTCTCTTTGCACGCGCCAAACCCCGCGGGAGCCCCATGGAGCAATTTCGCAATATCGGCATCATCGGTCGCCTCGGCAGCACCCAAGTGCTCGAGACCGTTCGCCGACTGAAGAAATTCCTGATGTCGCGGCACTTGCACGTGATCCTCGAAGACACCATCGCCGAGGTCCTGCCAGGGCACGGCATGCAGACCTCTTCGCGCAAGATGCTCGGTGAAGTGTGCGACATGGTCATTGTGGTCGGTGGCGATGGCAGCCTGCTCGGCGCCGCTCGCGCCCTGGCCAAACACAACGTTCCGGTGCTGGGAATCAACCGGGGCAGCCTGGGTTTCCTGACCGACATCCGCCCGGATGAACTGGAAGTCAAAGTCGCCGAAGTGCTCGACGGCCACTATTTAGTGGAAAACCGCTTCCTGCTGCAGGCCGAAGTCCGCCGCCACGGCGAAGCCATCGGCCAGGGCGATGCACTCAACGACGTGGTGCTGCACCCCGGCAAATCCACGCGCATGATCGAATTCGAAATCTACATTGACGGCCAGTTCGTCTGCAGCCAGAAGGCCGACGGGCTTATTGTTGCAACGCCCACCGGCTCCACGGCCTACGCACTGTCAGCAGGCGGGCCGATCATGCACCCCAAGCTCGATGCCATTGTCATCGTGCCGATGTACCCGCACACCTTGTCCGGCCGCCCGATTGTGGTAGACGGCAACAGCGAGCTGAAAATCGTTGTTTCAAAAGACATGACGATTTATCCACAGGTCTCCTGCGACGGACAGAACCACTTCACCTGCGCGCCGGGTGACACGGTCACCGTGAAGAAAAAGCCGCAGAAACTGCGCCTGATCCACCCACTGGATCACAACTACTACGAGGTCTGCCGCACCAAGCTGGGTTGGGGCAGTCGGCTCGGCGGTGGAGGCGACTGATGCTCGATCCCGCGCGTAGCTACGATCTGATCGGTGACGTGCATGGTTGTGCCCAGACCCTTGAGCACTTGCTCGACACCCTCGGTTACCGTTTTCAGGCCGGCGTCTGGCGCCACCCTGAGCGCATTGCCCTGTTCCTGGGCGACATCATCGACCGAGGCCCGCGCATTCGCGAGGCGCTGCATATCGTGCATGACATGGTCCAGGCCGGTCAGGCGTTCTGCATCATGGGCAACCACGAGTTCAACGCGCTGGGCTGGATCACCCCGGCGCCGCCGGAAACCGGCCAGCAATTCGTGCGCGAGCATTCGCCGCGTCATTTGCGGCTGCTGGGGGAAACCCTGGCGCAGTTCGAGCAGTACCCGGCCGACTGGCATGATTTCACCCAATGGTTTTACCAGTTGCCGCTGTTCATCGACGCCGAGCGGTTCCGCCTGGTGCATGCCTGCTGGGACACCAGCCTGATCGAACCGCTGCGCAGCGTGCACGGCGACGGGCGTATCGATCAGCAGTTCGTCCAGGCCTCAGCGATACCGGGCAGTTTTGCCGCCGCCGTGTTCGACCGCCTGTTGCGCGGCACAGATATGCGCCTGCCCCACGGCATGACCCTGACCGGGGGCGACGGCCTGACCCGTGCCTCGTTCCGCACCAAGTTCTGGGAAGACGATCCGCAGACCTACGGCGACGTGGTGTTTCAGCCGGACGCATTGCCGGAGCCGGTTGCCAAGCGGCCTTTGTCCGACACCGAGAAGAACGCACTGCTGCGCTATGGCAGCAATGAGCCGCTGTTGTTCGTCGGTCATTACTGGCGCAGCGGTATCCCGGCCGCCATTCGGCCGAACCTGGCCTGTCTGGATTACAGCGCAGTGCTGTACGGCAAACTGGTTGCCTACCGGCTCGATCAGGAAACCCGGATCGACCCGAACAAATTTGTCTGGGTCGACGTCACCCGCCCCGAGAATGCCGAATGACTCCTGTCGCCGTTTTACGTCTGCCGCTGAGCACTGATCTGAGTGGTTTTGTCGATTTGCTCAAGCGCCTGAACGTCCCCCATCGGGTCAGTGAAGAAGCCGGCGAGCAAGTGCTGTGGGTGCCAGGCGCCACTCAACTGGCCGAAGACGTCCGTGATTTGTATGAGCGCTACCCGAAAGGCGATCCCACCGCTCAGTTGCAGCCCGGCCAGCAGGTTTCCACACTCAAGCGTCCGAGCGCATTGGCCAATACCCTGGAGCAGCTGCGCCACAGCCCTGTCACGACGCTGATTCTGTTGCTGGCAGTGATCGTGGGCGGCATCACGCTGTTGGGGGACAACCTCGACACGTTGAGCTGGTTCACCTTCAACGACTTCCACGTCACTGGCGAGTACGCCAGATTCGTCCCGTTGCAGGACAGCCTGGCGGCGGGGCAGTGGTGGCGAATCGTATCGCCGATGCTGATTCACTTCGGCCTGCTGCACCTGGCCATGAACGGCATGTGGTACTGGGAGTTGGGCAAGCGCATCGAGATGCGCCAGGGCGGATGGCAGTTATTGTTCCTGACGCTGGTGTTCAGCGCCGTGTCCAACTACATCCAGTACGTCTGGAGCGGGCCGAGCCTGTTCGGCGGGCTGTCCGGTGTGCTGTACGGTTTGCTCGGCCATTGCTGGATCTTTCAATTGCTCGCGCCCAACCCCATGTACCGTTTACCCCGTGGCGTGCTGATCATGATGCTGGTCTGGCTGGCCGTGTGCCTGACCGGCGTGGTCAGCCTGCTGGGCTTCGGCGAAATCGCCAATGGCGCTCACGTCGGCGGTCTGATCATCGGTTGTGTTACAGGTCTGCTGGGCGGTGCATTGGCCCGCCGTAAACATTAAAATCGCCCGCTAAATCCTGGGAGAGCTTCATGTCCACGTTCAACGAAATGATCGAAAACATCACCCCGGACGTCTACGAGAGCCTGAAACTGGCCGTGGAAATCGGCAAGTGGTCCGACGGGCGCAAGCTCACTCAGGAGCAACGCGAGCTGTCGTTGCAGGCGTTGATCGCCTGGGAGGTGCGTAACGTGCCCGAAGATCAGCGCATCGGCTACATGGGTCCGCAGGAGTGCGCGTCCAAGTCCGCGCCGGTACCCAATATCCTGTTCAAGTCGGATGCCATCCATTGATCGAGATTGGCCGCGGTGCAGTGAACAAGATGTCGGCGCGCATTGAAGCGTCGCGGGTGGAGTACAACTTTCGTCTGGGCGAGGTCGAAATTCCGGTCAATCCGTTGATCGGCAAGACGGTCCGCCTGGAGTTCCTCGGCGCCATCCACTGCAGCCACTGCGGGCGCCGGACCAAGACCAGTTTCAGCCAGGGCTATTGCTACCCGTGCATGCAGAAGCTCGCGCAGTGCGACATCTGCATCATGAGCCCGGAAAAATGCCACCACGAGCACGGCACTTGCCGCGATCCAGAGTGGGGTCAGCAATTCTGCATGACCGATCATGTGGTCTATCTGGCCAACTCCTCGGGCGTGAAAGTCGGGATCACCCGCGCCACGCAACTGCCCACGCGCTGGCTGGACCAGGGCGCCAGTCAGGCGTTGCCGATCCTGCGAGTGGCCACCCGTCAGCAGTCCGGTTTTGTCGAAGACTTGCTGCGCAGCCAGGTCGCCGACCGCACCAACTGGCGCGCGCTGCTCAAGGGCGATGCGCCGGCGGTTGACCTCAAGGCCATTCGTCACCAACTGTTCGAGTCCTGCGGCGCGGGCCTTGCCGGATTGCAAGAACGTTTCGGTCTGCAGGCCATCCAAATGCTGCACGACGTCGAGCCGATCGAGATGGTGTATCCGGTTCAGGCTTACCCGACCAAGATCGTCAGTTTCAATCTGGACAAAGACCCGATCGCCGAAGGCACGTTAATGGGGGTCAAGGGCCAATACCTGATCTTCGATACCGGCGTGATCAATATTCGCAAGTACACGGCGTATCAACTCGCCGTGCATCAGTAATAAGGAATCATCATGCGCACCGACCAGCCGAAAATGATCTACCTGAAGGATTATCAGGCGCCTGAGTACCTCATTGACGAGACGCACCTGACGTTCGAATTGTTCGATGACCACTCGCTGGTCCATGCGCAGCTGGTAATGCGCCGTAATCCTGAGCGCGGAGCCGGTTTGCCTCCCCTGGTGCTCGACGGCCAGTTGCTGGAGTTGCAGTCGATCAAACTGGCGGACGTCGATTTGACGACGGCCGACTATTTGCTGACCGACGACAGCCTGACCGTCCACCCCAAGACCGACAGCTTTACGCTGGACACCACGGTCAAGATCCACCCCGAGACCAACACCGCGCTGGAAGGCCTGTACAAGTCCAGCGGCATGTTCTGCACCCAGTGCGAGGCCGAGGGCTTTCGCAAAATCACCTATTACCTCGACCGCCCGGACGTGATGAGCAAGTTCACCACCACGGTCAGTGGCAGCAAGCATGACTTCCCGGTGCTGCTGTCCAACGGCAACCTGGTGGCCCAAGGGCCTGGCGAAGATGGCCGGCACTGGGCGACCTGGGAAGACCCGTTCAAAAAACCTGCTTACCTGTTCGCGCTGGTAGCCGGTGATTTGTGGTGCATCGAAGACACGTTCATCACCATGACCGGGCGCAAAGTCACGCTGCGCATATTCGTGGAGCCTGAAAACGTCGACAAATGCCAGCACGCCATGGACAGCCTGAAAAAATCCATGCGCTGGGACGAAGAGGCCTACGGCCGCGAATACGATCTGGACATCTTCATGATCGTGGCGGTCAACGACTTCAACATGGGCGCCATGGAGAACAAGGGTCTCAACATCTTCAACTCCAGCGCCGTGCTGGCCCGCGCCGAAACCGCAACCGACGCCGCACACCAGCGCGTGGAGGCCATCGTCGCCCACGAATACTTCCACAACTGGTCGGGCAACCGCGTGACCTGCCGCGACTGGTTCCAGCTGTCGCTCAAGGAAGGCTTCACCGTGTACCGCGATTCGGGTTTCTCGGCGGACATGAACTCGGCCACGGTCAAGCGTATCCAGGACGTCGCGTACCTGCGTACCCATCAGTTCGCCGAAGACGCAGGCCCCATGGCCCACGCTGTGCGCCCGGACAGCTTCATCGAGATTTCCAACTTCTACACCCTGACCGTGTATGAAAAGGGTTCGGAAGTCGTCGGCATGATCCACACGCTGCTGGGCGCCGAGGGCTTCCGCAAAGGCAGCGACCTGTATTTCGAGCGCCATGATGGCCAGGCTGTGACCTGCGATGACTTCATCAAGGCCATGGAAGACGCCAACGGCGTTGATCTGACCCAGTTCAAGCGCTGGTACTCCCAGGCCGGTACGCCGCGCTTGGCAGTCACCGATGCCTATGACGCCCAAGCCAAGACCTACAGCCTGACCTTCCGCCAGAGTGCGCCAACCACGCCGGGCCAACCGGGCAACGAGAAAAAACCGTTTGTGATTCCGGTTGCCCTCGGTTTGCTCGACTCCGAAGGCACCGAGTTGCCGTTGCGTTTGCAGGGCGAAGAAGCAGCGGTCAATACTTCTCGGGTGCTGTCGGTGATCGAGGCCGAGCAGACCTTCACTTTCGTCGATATCCCTGAAAAGCCGTTGCCTTCGTTGCTGCGCGGCTTCTCGGCGCCGGTAAAACTGAGCTTCCCGTACAACCGTGATCAACTGATGTTCCTGATGCAGCACGATACTGACGGTTTCAACCGTTGGGATGCAGGCCAGCAGTTGTCGGTGCAGGTGCTGCAGGAACTGATTGCGCAGTATCAAGCGGGCAAACCGCTGGACATGGATCAGCGTCTGGTGACAGCGTTGAGCACTGTGCTGGCCGATGAAAGCCTGGATCAGGCCATGGTCGCGGAAATGCTCTCGCTGCCGGGCGAGGCGTATCTGACCGAAATCAGTGATGTGGCTGACGTCGATGCCATCCACGGAGCACGCGAGTTCGCCCGTTTGCAGCTGGCGGACAAGCTGTCCGACAGCCTGTGGAAGCGTTATCAGGCCAACCGCGCAATCTCCAAAGCGACGCCTTATGTGGCCGAGGCTGAGCATTTCGCCCGTCGCGCGCTGCAAAACATCGCGCTGTCCTATCTGATGCTGGTGGGCAAACCTGAAGTGTTGGCCGCAACCAACGAGCAATTCGACACCGCCGACAACATGACCGAGCGCCTGACGGCGCTGGCAGTGCTGGTCAACTCGCCGTTCACCGAAGACAAAGCCAAGGCGCTCGCCACCTTTGCCGAGAACTTCAAGGACAACCCGCTGGTCATGGATCAGTGGTTCAGCGTGCAGGCCGGCAGCCCGTTGCCGGGTGGTCTGGAGCGCGTGAAGGCGTTGATGCAGCACCCGGCGTTCACGATCAAGAACCCGAACAAGGTGCGTGCGCTGATCGGTGCGTTTGCCGGGCAGAACCTGATCAACTTCCACGCGGCGGATGGTTCCGGCTATCGCTTCCTGGCGGATCTGGTGATCGAGCTGAACGGCTTCAACCCGCAGATCGCCTCCCGTCAACTGGCGCCGCTGACCCGCTGGCGCAAATACGACGCCAAGCGCCAGGCCTTGATGAAAGGCGAGCTGGAGCGCATTCGGGCGTCGGGGCAACTGTCCAGTGATGTGTATGAAGTAGTGAGCAAAAGCCTGGCTGAGTGATCGGCCGGCCTCACCTGCAAACGCCATCCCGTGAATAACGGGGTGGCGTTTTTTTATGCGCGCGATTCGCAGACATACACAAGACTGTGGGAGGGAGCCTGCTCGCGATAGGTTTATGCGCCACCTGAGCAGTTGAAGGAAATGCGGCTATCGCGAGCAAGCTCCTCCCACAGGTACGGTGTCGCCGCTGATCACTCTTGTATGTCACTCGACAGCCCATCTCGCGCGCTACAGTCTCCATCAGCTGCAGTGATAACGCTGCAATCACCGGGGCGTTGCTTAACAAAAGATAACGTCATGTCGATTGTCATACGTTTCCAAAGCTGGATAGGATGGGCTCGCTGCGCAGGTCATACCGGCATGCAGACACGCTGGCTAGAGCGTTTACAGGCCAACGCCGCACTTTGCGCAGAACCTAATAAAAATAATGGAAGGGGAAGCTCCATGCGTGAGCCCGTCATTCGGCGCACTCGGTCCGATGTCAGTGAGGGTGATTCCTGCCCCCGGACCATTCACTCCAGCAAGCCCCTGCACACTCTGCTTTCAATACTGGTTTCGCTGACGCTCACGGGCGCTGCAATGTCTGCTCATGCCGAGTCCTCGCCATCCGATGCCCCGGCCAGCGCAGGCGACTCCACCGTCTACGCCATCGAATCCGGCAAAGCCTCACGCGGCTTGCTGCTGGACGTCACCCAAGCCGGCAAACGCCTGGTGGTGGTGGGTGATCGTGGCCACATTCTCTATTCCGATGACCAGGCCAGGACCTGGATCCAGGCCAAAGTGCCTACCCGCCAGTTGCTCACGTCGGTGTACTTCGTCGATGACCAGCACGGTTGGGCGGTCGGCCACGATGCGCAAATTCTTGCCAGCAGCGACGGCGGCGCAACCTGGGTCAAGCAATTCGAAGACCTCAAACGCGAAGCGCCGCTGCTGGATGTCTGGTTCAAGGACACCCAGACCGGCATCGCAGTGGGCGCCTATGGCGCATTGTTGCAAACCACTGACGGCGGCCAGCGCTGGGAGGACATCAGCGAGCGCATTGATAACGAAGACCAGTACCACCTCAACGGCATCGCTCAGGTGAAGGACGCCGGGCTGTTCATCGTTGGTGAGATGGGCAGCATGTTTCGCTCCCCGGACGACGGCCAGACCTGGGAAAAGCTCGAAGGCCCATACCAGGGCTCCCTGTTCGGCGTGGTCGGCACGGCTCAGGCCAATACCCTGCTGGCCTACGGCTTGCGCGGCAACCTCTATCGCTCCACCGATTTTGGCGACAACTGGGAGCCCGTTGCCCTGCAGGGAGAACGCGGTCCCCTCGAATTCAGCTTGTCCAACGCCTCCTTGTTGCCGGACGGTTCGCTTGTTCTGGTCGGCAACGGCGGCAGCGTCATGCGCAGCACCGATGACGGCCTGACGTTCAAAGTGTCCAACCGCTCCGATCGCATCTCGCTCAGCGGCGTCGCCGAGGACGACAAAGGCGATTTGATTCTGGTCGGACAGGGCGGCGTTCACGTTGCCTCGCCAACGGGCGCTGATGTTGCCCAACAATAAGAACAGAAGGCGAGGACGTATTGCCCATGACAAATCTTCAAGTGCCCCAAGAAAAGTCCACTTTCCTTGAGCGACTGATCTTCAATAACCGCCCGGTGGTGATCGGCATTTGCCTGGTGGTGAGTATTTTTCTGTTCTGGCAGGCGACGCTGGTGCGGCCTTCCACCAGTTTCGAAAAAATGATTCCGCTGGGGCATCCGTTCATTCAGAAGATGATGGAGCACCGTAACGACCTGGCGAACCTGGGCAACACCGTACGCATTTCTGTCGAAGCCAAGGACGGCGACATCTTTTCCAAGGACTACATGGAGACCCTGCGGCAGATCAACGACGAGGTGTTTTACATCTCTGGCGTCGACCGTTCAGGGCTCAAGTCGCTGTGGAGCCCAAGCGTGCGCTGGACTGAAGTGACCGAAGAGGGTTTTGCTGGCGGCGAGGTCATTCCCCAGAGCTACGATGGCTCCCAGGACAGCCTCGATAAACTGCGCAACAACGTGCTCAAGTCCGGCCAGGTCGGGCGTCTGGTGGCCAACAACTTCAAATCCAGCATCGTCGATGTGCCGCTTCAGGAGTTCTACCCGGACCCGGCCGACCAGAGCAAACTGCTGCCGCTGGACTACCGTCAGTTTTCCCATCAACTGGAAGAAAAGATCCGCGATAAATACGAAGCACAAAACCCCAACGTCGAGATTCACATAGTCGGTTTCGCCAAGAAGGTGGGCGATTTGATCGACGGCCTGATCATGGTGGTGATGTTTTTCGGCGTAGCGTTCCTGATCACACTGGTGCTGCTGATCTGGTTCACCCGCTGCATTCGCAGCACGGTGGCGGTACTGAGCACCACACTGATCGCGGTGATCTGGCAATTGGGGCTGATGCATGTCGTGGGTTTCGGGCTCGATCCCTACTCGATGCTGGTGCCGTTTCTGATTTTCGCCATTGGCATTTCCCACGGCGTGCAGAAAATCAACGGCATCGCCCTGCAATCCAGCGACGCCGACAGCGCGTTGCTGGCGGCCAAGCGCACGTTTCGCCAATTGTTCCTGCCGGGGATGATCGCGATCCTGGCCGACGCCGTGGGCTTCATCACGCTGCTGATCATCGATATCGGCGTGATTCGCGAGCTGGCCATTGGCGCGTCGATTGGTGTCGCGGTGATCGTGTTCACCAACCTGATTCTGCTGCCTGTGGCGATTTCCTACGCCGGCATCAGCAAAAAAGCGGTGGTGCGCAGTAAAAAGGATTCGGTACGCGAGCATCCGTTCTGGCGCCTGCTGTCGAACTTTGCCAGCGCCAAAGTCGCACCGGTGTCGATTGCGCTGGCCGTGATCGCCATGGGCGGCGGCCTCTGGTACGGGCACAACCTGAAGATCGGCGATCTGGATCAGGGTGCGCCGGAACTGCGGCCGGATTCGCGCTACAACCAGGACAACGCATTCATCATCAACAACTACTCCACCAGCTCCGACGTGCTGGTGGTGATGGTCAAGACACCGCCTGAAGGCTGCTCGGCGTACCAGACGTTGTCGGCGATCAACGAGCTGTCGTGGAAGATGGAGAACACCCCAGGCGTGCAATCGGCCATCTCGCTGGTCACCGTGTCCAAGCAAGTGATCAAGGGCATGAACGAGGGCAACCTGAAATGGGAGTCTCTGTCGCGCAACAAGGATGTGCTCAACAGCTCCATCGCCCGTGCCGACGGCCTGTACAACAACACCTGTTCACTGGCGCCGTTGCTGATTTTCCTCAATGACCACAAAGCCGAAACCCTGGACCGTGCTGTGCACGCGGTGCAGACCTTCGCCGATGCCAACAACAAGGACGGCCTGGAATTTTTGCTCGCGGCCGGTAACGCCGGGATCGAGGCGGCAACCAACGAGGTGATCAAGTCCGCTGAGCTGACGATTCTGGTGCTGGTGTACCTGTGCGTGGCGGTGATGTGCATGATCACCTTCCGCTCGTGGGCGGCAACCTTGTGCATCGTGTTGCCGCTGGTGCTGACCTCCGTGCTGGGCAACGCACTGATGGCCTTCATGGGCATCGGCGTAAAAGTCGCGACCCTGCCGGTAGTGGCGCTGGGGGTCGGCATCGGTGTCGATTACGGGATTTACATCTACAGCCGTCTGGAAACCTTCCTTCGCGCCGGGCTGCCGTTGCAGGAAGCCTATTACGAGACGCTCAAATCCACGGGCAAGGCGGTGTTGTTCACCGGGTTGTGCCTGGCGATTGGCGTGTGTACGTGGATCTTCTCAGCGATCAAGTTCCAGGCCGACATGGGCCTGATGCTGACGTTCATGCTGCTGTGGAACATGTTCGGCGCCTTGTGGCTGCTGCCAGCGCTGGCGCGGTTCCTGATCAAACCGGAGAAAATGGCGGGCAAGGTGGGGAATTCGTTGTTTTCACATTAATCCGTAGTACGCCGAACCTGTAGGAGCGAACTTGTTCGCGAGCCGTTTTCTCCGGGACATCAGGAAGCGCGCCTCGCCAACAAGTTGGCTCCTACAGGGTGAGTGCCTACCGTGCGATTTTCACCCACCGCGAAACGGGTACGCTGTTCATCACAACGGTGTAGTTGAGTGCGGTAACGTGCTTGGGTAGGTCGCGGTCAACGTATTCAATTTCGCTGCCGCTTATCGTCGCTATGAGTTTGCCGGAGCGGTAGATCTGGATGGGCTGCTTTCCAGGCGCAGTGGTTCGCCATTGCAGGGTGACAGCGTAGGCAGGCTCGTCGAGACTGGCCGCCAGCTGCCTGACGCCCAGCGGTCCGATCAAAGGCAGGCCATCGATGCTGTAATGCGCCGGGTCAGGCTGAATGCCCAGGTGCGTCAATATCGTCGGGGCGACATCTGCCTGACTGGCATAGCCGTATAGACCCTCGAAATCGGCGTTGTCCGGGTCCCTTATCGGCTTGGCCAACTGTTCGTTGGGCGTCTTGTTAATGCCGATAAACGTGGTTTTTTCTTCCTGTGTCTGGCCGCCGTGATCCCGTCCATCGGGCAATCGGCGACCGTGGTCAGTGGTGACGATCACCAGCCAGTTCTCGTCGGGGTGAGTGAAGCGACGATGATCGAGAAAACCCATGATTTCCTGGATCTGCTCGTCTACGGCGTGGATGGAGTCCTGATAATCAGTCGAAAACCCGCGCTCGTGGCCAACGCGGTCGGGTTGATCGATGTGGGTGAAGATGAAATCGAAATTGCCTGAGCGCAGGGCTTCTACGGTTTTTTGCACCACGCACTGATCGTCTCCGTCGCAGCGGGCGGCCTGTTCGATATGCCCGGCGGCGAGGTCATCGACGAAGTGATCGTTGATCGTATTCCAGCTGACGATGCTGGCGGTGTGGCGTGTTGGCGCTGATTCATCGATGCGCTTGAACAGGCTGGCGGCCTTGCTGCGCAGCTTGTCGTCGTTGCCGCTGACGCTATGACGGTCCAGCCAGGTGCCCGTGAGCAGAGTGGTCCAGCCGGGACCGCTGAACGTGGGCTGTTCGCTGGCGCCGCCGACAATGCCCCCGGTCCAGGATTTATACAGATGAAAACTGGCGAGGGCCGGCGCTTGCCCGGCGTCGATGGCGTCCTGCAGTTTTTCCAGTTGCATGCCATCGACACCGATCAACAGCGCCTTGTTTTGGCTGAAATCGGCGTGGGTCAGCGAGGAAATCGTCAACAGCAACCACAGCGCTATGCAGGAACTGAAGGTGCGGTACATGAAAAGAGCCTCATCCAATGAGTGCTGTGGGTGATCGGTGCTGCGTGAGCAGCACATCCCGTGCCGGGGTGATCAGTGCTGGCTCTGTAGTGGGTATAGCGGAAATATTCGCGTTAACGCGCACAAATTCGGGGCGCATGACCCATGAGCGCTGCGCAATTACAGCTTCAGGTTCTGCCCCAGCACCACACTCAGTGCGTTGCGTGCGTCGTCCAGTTGCACCAGCGTTGCGTGATGCGCGCCGAGGGCATCGCGGTTTTCGATGGCAGTGAGGATAGCGCGGTGTCGCGGCAACGCCAGTTCGTGCAGATTGGGCCGCTGATTGGAATGCTTGAGCGCTTCACGCAGGGCCAGCGACAGCATATTGCACAGGTGCGCCAGCAGGTCGTTGTGGGTGGCGTCGGCGATGCGACTGTGAAAATCCAGATCCGGCTGCAGCACTTCGTCGACGGTCTGCGCGCCTTCCATGCGGCTGTAGGCTTCGTTGATCGATGCGATGTCTTCGGCACTGGCGTGTTGCGCGGCGAGGGCGGCCGCGGCTGGCTCGATGATGCTGCGCACGCTGGTGAGCAGGGCGAAGAACTCGTTCTGCGGTGAGCTTTGCATCAGCCAGTGCAGCACGTCAGGGTCCAGGATGTGCCATTCGCGGCGGGGTTTGACCACGGTCCCGACCCGAGGCCGCGAATACACCAGTCCTTTGGCGACCAATACCCGGGTGGCTTCGCGCAGCACCGGACGGCTGACGGCGTACTCCTCGCACAGCAGGGCTTCGGGGGGCAGTTTGTCATCGGGTTTGAAGCGGCCCGAAACGATCTGCATGCCGATGTCCTGGACAATGCGCGAGTGCATGCTTTTGCGGTCTGAGGGCTTACGGTAATCCATGGGGCGCGGGGCGATCCTGAGCGATGAATGCGGCGCATCATAGCATCGGTAGGGAACCGGGGGCTCGGGCGAAATGTGTAGCCATCCGCAGGTCAATGTGGGAGGGAGCTTGCTCGCGAATGCGTCAGGTCAGGTCCTTCAACGATGATTGACACGACGCTATCGCGAGCAAGCTCCCTCCCACAGGATGGGTGTCCGGCGCCAATCCCCGCAACTGCCAAGCTCCCTCCCTCAGGCTTTCCCCGTCAGTGCGAATGCCGCGGCACTTCAGAGCCACGCATGCCGACCAGGAAGTCGAAGTCGCAGCCTTGATCGGCCTGCATCACATGGTCGATGTACAGCTGGCGATAACCACCGATCAGCAACTGCGGCGGCGCTTGCCAGTCGGCCAGGCGCGCGGCCAGTTCTGCTTCCGGGATGTCCAGGTGCAGACGCCCGGTCGCGCAGTCCAGCTCGATGAAATCACCTTCCTGCACCACCGCCAACGGCCCGCCCGCTGCCGCTTCCGGCGCTACGTGCAATACAACCGTGCCGTACGCCGTGCCGCTCATGCGCGCGTCGGAAATCCGCACCATGTCGGTCACGCCCTGCGCCAGCAACTTGGCCGGTAAGCCCATGTTGCCCACTTCGGCCATGCCCGGATAACCCTTCGGCCCGCAGTTTTTCATCACCAGAATGCTGTTGGCATCGACGTCCAGATCCGGATCGTTGATCCGCGCCTTGTACATGTCGAAGTTCTCGAACACCACCGCACGGCCACGGTGTTGCATCAGCGCAGGGGTTGCCGCAGAAGGCTTGAGCACCGCGCCCAATGGCGCCAGGTTGCCGCGCAGTACGCAGATGCCGCCGTCAGCGCGGATCGGATTGTCCAGCGCGCGAATCACTTCGTCTTCGCCGTAGATCGGTGAGTTCTTCACGTTCTCGCGCAGGCTCTGGCCGTTGACCGTGAGCGCGTTCGGGTGGGGCAGCAGATTGGCTTCGTCCATGCGACGCAGCACCGCGGGCAGGCCGCCTGCGTAATAAAACTCTTCCATCAGGAAGCGCCCGGACGGCTGCAAATCGACAATCGTCGGCATGCCGCGACCGATGCGGGTCCAGTCGTCCAGCTCCAGATCGACGCCGATGCGCCCGGCGATGGCTTTCAAGTGGATGACAGCGTTGGTCGAACCGCCGATGGCGGCATTGACCCTGATCGCGTTTTCGAAGGCTTCCTTGGTCAGGATCTTCGACAGGCGCAGGTCCTGTTTGACCATCTCCACCGCACGCATGCCGGACATGTGCGCCAACACATAACGCCGGGCGTCCACCGCAGGAATCGCCGCGTTGTGGGGCAGGGAAGTGCCCAGTGCTTCGGCCATGCAGGCCATGGTCGAGGCGGTACCCATCGTGTTGCAGGTGCCTGCCGAGCGCGACATGCCGGCTTCGGCGGAAAGGAATTCGTCCAGGCTGATCTGCCCGGCTTTGTAGGATTCGTGCATCTGCCAGACGATGGTGCCGGCGCCGATGTCCTTGCCCTTGTGCTTGCCATTGAGCATTGGCCCGCCCGTGACGACGATGGCCGGGACATCGCAACTGGCCGCGCCCATCAGCAGCGCCGGGGTGGTTTTGTCGCAGCCGGTGAGCAGCACCACGCCGTCGATGGGGTTGCCGCGAATCGCCTCTTCCACGTCCATGCTCGCCAGGTTGCGGGTCAGCATGGCGGTGGGGCGCAGGTTCGATTCGCCGTTGGAAAACACCGGGAATTCAACGGGAAAACCACCGGCTTCGATGACGCCACGTTTGACGTGTTCGGCGATGGTGCGGAAGTGAGCGTTGCACGGGGTCAGTTCAGACCAGGTGTTGCAGATGCCGATGATGGGTTTGCCGAACTGGTGGTCGGCGATGCCCTGGTTCTTCATCCAGCTGCGGTACATGAAGCCGTTTTTATCGGCAGTACCAAACCATTGGGCAGAACGCAGGGTAGGTTTTTTCTCGGAATCAGACATAAATCAGCACTCTTATTGTAAGACTTCATTTGTAAGACTAAAGGCTTTGCGTGCTGACTAAAATAGGCTGAATTAACGCTGAGTGGAAGAGTTGAAACCTTAAATAGTATTACTATATAGTCTGCCCTCATCGAGGGACGATCCTGCCAGGCCATCCATGCAGTACGGCGCACACGACGGCAGAGACGATCCCCGACGTTTCCATAACAAAAACAAACATGGAGAACGCATACATGAGCCAGGAACTCAGGCTTATTCGTCGCATCACCCTGAAATTGATCCCCTTTCTGATCCTGCTGTACCTGATCGCGTATGTGGACCGTTCCGCCGTCGGTTTTGCCAAGCTGCACATGGGCGCGGATGTTGGCATCGGCGATGCGGCCTATGGCCTGGGCGCCGGGCTGTTCTTCATTGGTTACTTCCTCCTCGAAATCCCCAGCAACCTGATGCTCGAACGCTTCGGCGCCCGGCGCTGGTTCGCGCGGATCATGCTGACCTGGGGCGCGATCACCATGGGCATGGCCTTTGTCTCGGGGCCGACCAGCTTTTATGTGATGCGGTTCCTGCTGGGCGCCGCAGAAGCGGGCTTCTTTCCGGGCGTCTTGTACTACATCACCCAATGGTTCCCGGTGCGCCATCGCGGCAAGATCCTGGGGCTGTTTATCCTCTCGCAACCCATCGCCATGATGATCACCGGCCCGATTTCCGGCGGCTTGCTGGGCATGGAAGGCATCGCTGGCCTGCACGGCTGGCAGTGGCTGTTCCTGTGCATCGGTGCCCCGGCGATTCTGCTGACCTGGCCGGTATTGCGCTGGTTGCCGGACGGTCCGAAGAACGTCAAGTGGATGGACCCGGTCGAAAAACAGTGGCTGGAAGGCGAGCTGAAAAAGGACCTGGAAGAATACGGTCAGACCCGCCACGGCAATCCGCTGCATGCGCTCAAAGACAAGCGCGTGCTGCTGCTGGCGCTGTTTTACCTGCCGGTGACCCTGAGCATTTACGGTCTGGGCCTGTGGCTGCCGACGCTGATCAAGCAGTTCGGCGGTAGCGATCTGACGACCGGATTCGTGTCTTCGATTCCGTACATCTTCGGCATCATCGGTCTGCTGATCGTGCCGCGCAGTTCTGATCGGCTGAACGACCGCTACGGCCACCTGGCGGTGCTGTATGTGATCGGCGCGATTGGCTTGTTCTTCAGCGCCTACCTCACGGTGCCGGCGCTGCAACTGGGGGCGTTGTGCCTGGTGGCGTTCTCGTTGTTTTCCTGCACCGCGGTGTTCTGGACCTTGCCGGGGCGGTTCTTCGCGGGTGCCAGTGCGGCAGCGGGTATCGCCTTGATCAACTCGGTGGGGAATCTGGGCGGCTACATCGGCCCGTTCGTGATCGGCTGGTTGAAAGAAATCACCGGCAATCTGGCCAGCGGGTTGTATTTCCTTTCGGGTGTGATGGTGTTTGGCTTGATTCTGACCGGGATCGTGTACCGCGTCCTGGAGCGCAAGCATGTACTGCCCGAATCGAAATTCGCCGCGAGTGCGCGCAGTAGCAAGGCCTGACGCATATTCCCCACAGAAATCGAAACGGCTTGGGACCGATATAAATCCTGTAGGAGATTCTACGTCGTCCAGTCGCCGCGCTGTCGCGTGGCAAACGGGATCTGTGGGAGGGGGCTTGCTCGCGATTCGATGCCTGGCCCCCTAAGATTTAGCGGATGTACCCGCCTCATCGCGAGCAAGCTCCCTCCCACAATAGGTAGCCAGCCCGATGTTTGATGAGAGCGAATTTATTCGCGAGAGGCCGGCATTGAACGTCCGCCATCCTTGACAGGCGATCGTACACATCATTTTGAAAGGAGAACCCTATGCATTTAGTACAGTTCGAATTGAGCAACGGTGAACGCCGTGTCGGTCTGGTCGATGGCGCACTGGTGCGTGAAATCCAGGGCGCGACCAGTACCCGGGAATTGGCGCTTGCCGCCATCGACAAGAAAACCTCCCTGGCCCAGCAAGTCGACAGCCTGGGCCTGGGCGACAGTCATGATTACTCTCAGCTGCGCGCCGACCTGCGCATTCTTTCACCGCTGGATCATCCCGATCCGGCCCATGTGCTGGTCAGCGGCACCGGCCTGACGCACTTGGGCAGCGCGTCGGCGCGGGACAAGATGCACCAGCATGCCGGTGACGAAGCGGCGATGACCGACACCATGCGCATCTTCAAATGGGGCCTGGAAGGCGGCAAGCCCGGCGCGGGCGTGGCGGGTGTGCAGCCTGAATGGTTTTACAAGGGCGATGGCAGCATCGTCATTCGCCCGGGCGAATCCTTCCCGCAGCCGCCGTTTTCCGAAGACGCAGGTGAGGAGCCTGAGTTGAGCGGGCTCTACGTCATCGGCCATGACGGCAAGCCGTACCGACTGGGCTACGCCATCGGCAATGAGTTTTCCGATCACGTCATGGAACGCAAAAACTACCTGTACCTGGCCCATTCAAAACTGCGCGCCTGCAGCTTCGGTCCGGAGCTGCGCGTCGGTGAGCTGCCGCAGAACCTGGCCGGCACCAGCCGCATCCTGCGCAATGGCGAAGTCTTATGGGAAAAGGAATTTCTGAGCGGCGAGGCCAACATGTGCCACAGCCTGGAAAACCTTGAGTATCACCACTTCAAGTACGCGCAGTTTTTGCGTGCGGGTGATGTGCACGTGCACTTCTTCGGCACCGCCACCTTGTCGTTTGCCGATGGCATCAAGACGCAACCGGGGGATCGGTTCGAAATCAGCCAGTCCGAGTTCGGCGCACCGCTGGTCAACGGTATTGCGCAAACTGATGCGGTGTTTGAGCCGGGTGGGATCACACAGCTCTGATAGCTGATGCCGGGCATGTTGGAGCGAGGCTTGCCCGCGAAGTCCAGAACGCGGAGTGTCAGGCCAAACCGGACCTCAGCTTCGCGGGCAAGCCTCGCTCCAACAGAAGACACCCTGCACAACCCCGACACCCAATAAAAATAATCCGAGGTGCACCCCATGACCGCAAACGCCATACCGGTCGAACACGTCGACGCCGACACGTTCGAAGCCGCCATCTATCGCAAGGTGAGCTGGCGCATCGTGCCGTTGTTCATTGTCTGTTTCCTATTCGCTTACCTGGACAGGGTCAACATCAGTTTCGCCAAGCTGCAGATGGCCGCCGATCTGGGGTTCAGCGAAACCGTTTACGGCTTGGGAGCCAGCCTGTTTTTCGTGGGCTACTTCCTGTTTGAAGTGCCCAGCAACGTCCTTCTGCACAAGATCGGCGCGCGGGTCTGGATCGCGCGGATCATGGTGTCCTGGGGCATTGCCTCGTCCTGCATGATGTTCGTGCAGACCGAATTCTGGTTCTACACCCTGCGGTTTCTGATTGGCGTAATGGAGGCCGGTTTCGTGCCGGGCGTGCTGTACTTCTTCACCCAGTGGTACCCGAGCACCCGGCGTGCGCGGGTCAACTCCTACTTCAAAAGCTCGATTCCGTTGTGCGGGATTGTTGGCGGGCCGCTGGCCGGATTGATCCTCGGCCACATGGACGGCGTCATGGGCCTGGCCGGCTGGCGCTGGTTGTTTCTGCTCGAAGGCGTACCGTCGATCCTGATCGGTGTCGTGGTGTTCTGTGTGCTCAAGGACCGCATTCAGGACGCCACCTGGCTCAATGCCCAGGAAAAACAGATCGTGCTGGACCGCATGGCCAAGGAAAAGCAGCCCCAGACGCCGCAGCGCTTCAAGGACATCTGGAAAGAACCGACCACCTACGTCATGTCGGCCATCTACCTGTGCCTGGTGATGGCCCTGACCGGTCTGCTGTTCTGGATGCCGCAACTGATCAAGAGTGCAGGGGTCCTCGACACACTGAACATCGGCCTGCTGACCGTGATCCCTTACGTCGTTGCGGTGGTAGGCAATCTATTGATCGGCGCCAGTTCCGACCGGCATTTCGAACGGCGCTGGCATATGGCGGGCTGCGCAACGATGACCGCGCTGGGTTACCTGGTCTGCGCGCTGTTCCCCGGGCAACTGCTGCCATTGATGATCGGCATGAGCCTGATCATGACCGGCATCATCGCCTGGATGCCGATCTTCTGGACCATCCCGCCGCGCTTTCTCACCGGCCTCGCCGCAGCGGCGGGCATTGCGCTGATCAATTCCCTGGGCCAGTTGGGCGGGATCATCGCGCCGTTCATGGTCGGGCGGATCAAAGACCTCACCGGCACCGCGACGCCTGCGTTGTATGCCTTGTGCGCCGTGAGTGTGCTGGCGGTGGCGTTGATCGTCTGGGGCATTCCGCAGCGCTTTTATGTGCGTGAGACGACCCACGACTGATCGTCTGCAATTGCCTTTCGAGAGCGCCCGCGACCACACGCGGGCGACTTTTCGCCTATCATTCGCCCTTTCACCTACGCGAATGAATGCCATGACCACCACCCCGGAAAACCTGCTCGCTGCCCTGCAAACCGCCGACATGCTGGAAATCGACGGGCTGCATGCCTTCGAGTTCTCCTTGAGCGAGGAGCAACTGAACGTCGAAAGCATGGACGGGCGCGAGCGCAAGGTCTGGCGCTTCACCCTGGCGCAGATCGAGGCCGCCAGCTTCGACGACGCGTTGCAAAGCTGGGTGATCAACGATGGCACCGCCGATCACCGGATCATCGCCATGAGCGCATTCACTGCCCGTGATGAGGATGATGAAGAGCAGGCGTAACGTGCTTATTTAGAGGCCCGCTTCTAAAGACAATACAAATCCTGTTGGAGCGAGGCTCGCCCGCGAAGCTAACGATGCGCAGTGTCAGTTAAAACCGAGGTGCCAGCTTCGCGGGCAAGCCTCGCTCCAACAGGGTCCGAGGCAACTCCGGACCGCCACCCGCTGTCATACCCACGACGTCCGCATTCAGCAATGAATCAACGGCAAACAATCGACAAAGAGAACTGCCCATGACTCGTAAAATTCTGCCCTGGCTGGTAATGGCCAGCAGCATCAGCGCATTTCCCCTTCAGGCCAAGACCATGACTGACTATGACGTGCTGGTGGGTTCCTACACGGCTGGCGCCAGCGAAGGCATTTATCGCTTTGGCTTTAACACCACCACCGGCCAGCTCGACGCGACACCGCGTCAGGTGATCAAAAGCGAAAACCCGTCGTGGCTGACGCTCACCAAAGACCAGCGCCACCTGTTTGCCGTTAATGAGAACGGCCCGGGTCAGACCGACACCGTCGGCAAAGTCAGTAGCTTTTCCATCGATCCCAAGACCCACGTCGTCTCATTCATCAATGCAATTGAAAGCAAGAGCGAAGAACCGACCCATTCGAGCCTGAGCGCTGATGAGCGCTTCCTGTTCGTGGCCAATTACGCCGTCAACCCTCAACCGGGCGGTTCGCTGGCGGTATTGCCGGTGGGCAAGGACGGCAAATTGTCTCCGGTGACGCAAACCAGCATCCACCCGGCCAGCAAGGTGAATCCCGAGCGCCAGGCGTCATCACACGTGCATTCGGCGGTGCCTTCACCTGACGGCAAATACCTGATCGCCAGCGACCTGGGCGCCGACAAGCTGTTCGTCTTCAACTACGACGGCAAGAAAACCCAGCCCTTGCAGCCAGCGAAAACCCCCTCCGTCGATATGCCGGCCGGTAGCGGACCTCGGCACCTGCTGTTCAGCAAAGACGGCAAACATGCCTGGCTTACCACGGAAATGAATGCTCAGGTCACCGTGTTCGACTACCACGACGGTGTGTTCAAGCGCACCCAGCAGGTCGAACTCGCCAACAAGGAAGGACAAGACCAGCGCGCTGCAGGCGGGTTGCACACCTCGCCAGACGGCAAATTCCTGTACGTCGCCAATCGCGGAGCGGTGAACGAACTGCTGGTGTTCAGCATCGATCAGGCCACCGGCCAGTTGAAAGAAATCCAGCGTCGCTCGGTTGAGGGCAAAGAACCACGCGAGTTCAGCTTCGACCCCAGCGGTCACTTCATGCTGATCGCCAACCAGAAAAGCAACCAGATCGTGACCGTACGCGTGGACCCGAAAACCGGTCTCCTGGGCGATACCGTGCAGAAACTGGACTTCGATTCGCCATCGGATTTCCGTTTTCTGACCTCCAAGTGAGTGCGTGAAAATCGCTCCAGCCCTTCATCTGTACGGGCTGGAGCGATGTATTAATTGAAATGATAAGGGCTAGTGCTACAAAGCATTTCTGATGTCGTCCCCTCGGGCGTACTTTCAATTCACGGCCAAGACGGTCAAGACTTGAAACGCAACATTACACCGAGGTACACATCATGAACTTCAATATCTTCTCCATCATCGCCGCGTCTGCCATCTCCGCCACTGTTGCTCTGCCTGCCAGCGCCAGCGTCGAAGTGACCGACAAAAAAACCAGTTCCACCCAGACTTACACTCCGAAATACCTGCAACAAAGCGCCAACTTCTACGCCGCACTGGATCACAAGACTCAGTAATGACTAGAACACTCGACGTAAATCCATTCCCCGTTAGCGTGACCCACGACACCGGGGAATGGATTTGTAAGAACGGACTTTGAACACTTTGCTCGCTGCTGTTAATTGAACGCTTTCGCGAGCAACTTCGTCTTGAGCAGGTTGATGCGACCCTTCTGACCCGTACGTGTCAGGCCATGCATCAAGTGTCAGACGAGCTTGCTCGCGAAAGCGTTGATTCCCTCCCTTGATCCCCGTCTGCTGCATAAGCGATGGGGATTTTTTTATGCGCAACCATTCAGATAACTCAACTATCTGTCGGAGCCAACTTTTTGGCGAGCAAGCTGTACGCGGTGTGCCGATAACATGCGGCTCGCGAACAAGTTCGCTCCTACAGACCGCGATCCTCAAACAACTATCGTTCTAATACATTCCTTAAATAATCATTCAAATCGATCCTCGCTATAAATCGCCATCGTTATTCATTAATACCGGATTACATCATCCTGTCGGCCATGAAACAGGATTAACCCGGAGCGACACACATGGCCACTGCCATTCTTCATTCACTCAAACAAGGCGCGTACTTCGCGCTTTCTCTTTACGTTGTTTTCATCGCAGTGGTCACCATCACCAGCATGAATCCACAACTCACCGCACCGGGTTCGGTGTCTGCTCAATCGACAGTGGTTGAGTCATCGCGCGCCAACGCCAATGCGCAAGGGCGTGCAGCATGAAAGGTCTCAACTTTTGGGTATTGGTGTTCTTCGCCTTGATCAACAACGGTTGCTCATTGCTGGGCTTCGGGCAGGGTTCGGTGGGCGGCGTGGCGCGCAGTATCGAATTTCGCTACGAAGTGGCCCAGGATATTGCAACGCAGAAGGCGCAAAAACTGATCGCGGGCAATCCACCGCATAAATACGGTGAGGCGGTTTCGGGGGTGTTTCAGATTGGTGTGGTGTGAGAAGCAGGGCGTTCTACGGTAGGAGCCAACTTGTTGGCGAGAAACGGTAATTTGAGTGTATGGGCCGGCTTATCGCGAACAAGTTCGCTCCTACAGAAGCAGGTCGCAGGGAAGTTTTAGCGTTTCTCCATCGTTTGAACAAACAACGCCGATTCCAGAAACCGCTGCAACCACTCACGCAACTTCGGATACGGGCTCTGCCAGAACCACTCCGTATCGACGTAACAGAACTGCCGCACAAACGGCGCCAGAGCGATATCAGCCTGTGTCAGGTGATCGGACACCAGACAGCGAGTGGACCCGAGTCTATTTTCGAGTTCACGCAAAAACACTTCCCCACGCTGCCGATATTCCTCTTGGGAAAATTCGGGATAGCGCACGGCATATTTGTAGCGGTCCAGTGATGTCTTGAATTGACCATCATTGCGCGCGATCAGATCGGCAATGAGCAGTTGAGCGTCTTTGTCATCGGCCATCTGCCAATCATCCGGATCATGCTGCGCCAATGCCCAGCCCATGATGTCCAGGCTTTGTTCCAGCACCTGATCCTCCAGCACCAGAACCGGGACCGTGCCCTTTGGCGAACGCTCAAGCATTTCGGCGGGCTTGGACTTGAGGCTGACTTGGACGATCTCCACCGCGCAGCCGGCGTACCTTACGGCCATGCGCGCACGCATGGCGTAAGGACAGCGGCGAAACGAGTAGAGCGTCGGCGTCGCGCTGGCGATCACCGACATTCAATCAGGCTTCGGTCAGCTCGCCGCAATCGGCGATGGTGACTTTCTTGCTGGTACGGCCGGATTGCGAACCCAGCGCTTCGATGGCGCGAACCACGTCCATGCCTTCGACGACTTTGCCGAATACCACATGCTTGCCATCCAGCCAGCTGGTGACAATGGTAGTGATGAAAAACTGGCTGCCGTTGGTGTTCGGGCCAGCGTTAGCCATGGACAGATCGCCTGGCTCAGTGTGCTTGAGGGTAAAGTTTTCGTCGGCGAACTTGTTGCCGTAGATCGACTTGCCGCCAGTGCCGTTGTGGTTGGTGAAATCGCCGCCTTGCAGCATGAAGTCATTGATCACGCGGTGGAACGACGAGCCTTTGTAGGTCAGGCCGTCAACTTCGCCGGTGCACAGCGCGCGGAAGTTTTCAGCAGTCTTTGGCACTACGTCGTTGCGCAGTTCCATGACGATGCGGCCCAGGGCCTCGCCATCGGCAGTGACGTCGAAAAATACTTTGGAGTTGGACATGGAATTACCTTCTTCTCTGGTTCAGCGCGACGCATCGCGCAGTGGGTATAGCGTTGCACAGAACACCGTCTGGCATTACGTGCGTCAAAAAATTCGAATTATCCGTTATTGACCTCAATCGTGCTCAAGCCATTGCCTTGGCGACGCACTTGAATCTGCACCGGAATGCGCTCGTGCATCTCCTGCACATGGGAGATCACCCCGACTTTGCGCCCCTGGGCCTGCAAGCCGTCCAGTGCGTCCATTGCCAGTTGCAGAGACTCGGGGTCCAGGCTGCCGAAGCCTTCGTCGATGAACAGCGACTCGATTTTCAGCGTGCTTGAGGCCATCGAAGCCAATCCAAGGGCCAGTGCCAGCGACACCAAAAACGTCTCGCCACCCGAAAGTGAATGCACAGAGCGCAGCTCGTCGCCCATTTCGGTGTCCATCACCAGCAAACCGAGCATGCTGCCGCCGCGTTTGAGGCGATAGCGCCGCACCAGTTGCTTGAGCTGGGCGTTGGCGTGATGCACCAGCAGATCGAGATTGTAAGCCTGGGCGATCTTGCGAAACGTGTCACCGGTTGCCGAGCCAATCAAGGCGCTCAGACGCCCCCAGCGCTGATACTCAGCCGCCGCCAGTACGATACGCGCCTGCAACTCACTGTTGGCATTACGCCGCCGTTCGTCCTCACTCAACTGAGCCCGCAGTTCGGCGCATTGCTGTTCATGACCGGCGGCAAGCGTCTGGGCCTCTAGCAGCGCGCTTGCCAGCTGCGGCGCATCGGTCAGGTCCGTGTGTTGCGCCTGATGCTGCTGCACCTGTTTTTCCCGCTCCTGGACCAATATGCGTGCCTGCTCCAGCGATTTTTCGCTGTGCTGCAATTGCTGGCGCAGCTGGCTGACCGCTTCATCGGTGTAATCGAGCAAGGCGTCCAATGCTGCGTCGTCGAGTTCACTGTGGGCTGCGCGCCATTCGAGAATCAGCTGGTCCAGTTCGGCTACTTCCTGTTCAAGCCCTTGCAGGCGCTGGCGCTCGGCATCCAGCTGTGCCGCAAGTTTGATCAGCTCCCCTCGGGCTTGCTGCAACGCCGCGCTGGCGTCGTTCTGCGCGCTACGCGCCTGCTCAACGGCCTGTTCCAACTGCTGTTGCCATTGATTGGCGCTGGCCTGTTCGCCCAGCAATTGCGCCAGACGTTGTTGTCCGGCCAAGTGCTGCGCCTGACTGGTTTCCAGGCGCTGCTTGAGTTGTTCATGCAACTGCTGGCGATTGAGCTGGGCCACTTGCTCCAGTTCGATGTTCTTCGCGCGCTCGCTGTGTTCCTGCTGTTCGTCCTTTTGCTGATCCAGTTGCTGAAGGCGCAGCGCAATGTCGTTGTCCAGCTGCATGAAGCTTTCGGTGGCTGACTCGCGCCACGACGGCAGGCTTTCAGCAGGCAGCAGTGCTTCAAATTCCTGTAACGCGGCTTCGAACCCCTGGTTGTCCAGGGAGATGTTGCGCTGTTGATCGTCCAGCAGCTTCATCGCCTGGGTGCTGGCATCGCGCGCAGTCTGCACGTGCTGCTGCAGTCCCTCGGCCTGTTGCTGGACCTTGAGTAACAAGGTTTGGCGTTGCTCACTGGCGAGGATTTCCTGCGCCAGGGTATGCAGGCGTTCGGTCAGCCAGTCGCCGCGCTGATGCTCAGGCTGTTCGAGCAGGCGGGGGTACAACGGATGCGCCTCAAGCTGCGGTGTCAGTGCTGCCAGTTGTTCGCTCAACTGTTCAAGCTGCGGCTTGGCCTGTTTGAGCTGGTTGTTGAGTTCGGTCACTTCAACGCGCAATTCGGTGAGCCTGTCGCTCAGCTGACTGACCTTGAGCCGGGCGGCAGCTTCTTCGCCCTCGTCATGCCCGGACAGCGCCTGCAGCAGGGTTTCGGACTGGTGATACGGATGCTCGTGGCTGCCGCACACCGGGCACGGCTGCTGATCGACCAGTTGTTCGCGCAGCTGTTCCACGCTGGCGCTGCGAGCCAGACGCTGACGTTGCAGCAGCTCGACGGTGACCGTCAGCGCCTGCGACGCAGCCTCGTGTTCGGTCTTGAGCTGCAAACCCTGGGCAATACTTTGCGAGCGGCGGTCGGTGGCCTGTTGCTGCTGAAGCTGCAGGTTGTGCAGCCGGGTGTCGAGGTCCTGGTGCCGCTGCCACAAGCGGTCTAGGGAATCGCTGGCACTGTGCTGCTGCCGGTTGTCCTGCAGCAATTGACCCAGGCGCTGAATTTCTTCGTTGACGGCATCGGCTTTGACCTGGGCGTCGCGGTACAGCTCGTCGAGGGCGCTGCGGCGTTCAGTCAATTGTTGCTCAGCGCGGGTGGCGTTCTGTTCCAGCAGCGGCAATTCTTCGCGGCCCTGCTTGAGTCGCGCGCTGAGTGCGACGGTTTGTTGCAGACGGCTGCGATAGGCCGGCCACGCCTGACTCAAGGGTGCGAGTACAGCGCTGTGTTCCAGTTGGGTGGCAATCGACTGCAAGCGTTGATCGAGGGCGCGTTGTTGTTCGGTCATGCGATCGAGCGCGGCCTGACCTTCGGTGCTCTTCTGTTCCGCGGCTTTGGACTGCTCGGTGATGTCCTGTAACGCGCTGCTCAGATGCGTCAGAGCGCTTTGCTGTTCGAAGGCCTCACGCAGCGACGGCCCCGCCGAAGTCTGCTGCGCCTGCGCCGTCTGCAGGGCGGTTTGCGCGGCGAGCAGCGCAGCGTCCAGCGATGACTGACGCGTGTGCAGTTCGGTTTGCCGTTGGGTGTTTTGTTCAATCACCAGGTTGAGCGGGATGATCTGCCCGTCGAGCTTCTTACGCAGCGCGAACAGGTGACGCTGGGGCGCCAGACGTTCCAGCTGGCCGAGCATCTGGCGCTGGCTGCCTTGCGCGTCCCACTCCTGTTGGGCGCTGCTCAACTGTTCGGACGCGCTCAAGTGTTCATCGCGCAGGCGTTGCAGCTCGGTCAGCCATTGCTGCTTGAGTTCCAGTTGGCGCTGCAGTGCCTGTTGCAGTTTGAGCTGCGTCTGAGCGTCGTTGAAGCGTTGTTCCAGCTCAGCGCGTTGTTCGGCTTCCATGGGAATGACGCCCGTCGCCAGCAGGTTCAGGTCGTCGCAGGCCTTTTTCGCTTCGCTGGCCTTGCTATACGCACGACGGCCGAGCTGGCTGTAGATGGCGGTATCGGTGAGCTTTTCCAGCAGTTCGCTGCGCTCGCGGTCGTCGGCCTTTAGGAAGGCGCTGAACTCGCTTTGCGCCAGCATCACGGCGCGGGTGAATTGCTCGAAATTCAGGCCCAGCCGTGCTTCGAGCAGCGGTTTGTAGTCGGTCTTGTTCTGGCTGAGGATTTGCTCGCTGTCCAGATCGGTCAGGGTCTGGCGGCTGGCTTGCAGCTTTTTGCTGGCGTTGTCCCGGGCGCGGTTGGTCTCCCAGCGGGCGCGATAGCGACGCTTGTCGATGCCGACGAAATCCACCTCGGCGTAACCGCTGCCGGTGCCGCGACGCAGCAGGTTGCGCGGGTCGCCGGTAGAAATCTCGCCGTCGATCTCAGGAACCTTCGACTGGCCGACGTTGTTCAGGCGCGGAATCGCCCCGAACAGCGCCAGACACAAGGCGTCCAGCAGCGTGCTTTTGCCCGCGCCGGTGGGCCCGGTAATGGCGAACAATCCGGCACTGGCCAAGGGTTCTGCGGTGAAATCCAGCTCGAACGGGCCTGCCAACGAGGCGAGGTTTTTCAGGCGGATGGCGAGGATCTTCATGGCTGTTCGCTCTCCAGCTGGACGTCTTGCAACAGTTCGGCGAAGTCCTTGAGGGTTTGTTCGTCGACCTCGTTGCCGTAGCTGTCGAGCCAGGCGCGGCTGAACAATTCCTGCGGGCTGAGTTGATCCAGCTCGATCAAGCCTTCGCCCTCATCGTCGGGGCCACCGGCCCCTTTGCCTGCGTACTCGGCGGCGATGCGCACCAGTCGCACGGCTTTGCCCTGCAGGGTGGTTTCGATCTGATTGCGCAGGTCCGGTTGCGGCTCGTCCAGTCGCACGCGCACTTCCAGCCACGGTTGGCGGTCGATGTCAGCCAGCAGGTCGATGTCCGGCAAGTCTTTGAGTTGCACCAGCAAATCTGCCAGCGGGGCAGGGCCGACACGCTGCAAATTGACCGCGCGGGGGATCAGCAGGGTCTCGACGCTGGTGAGCTTATCGCCCTTGCAGTTGATCTCGAGGATCTGGTGCTGGTAGCCGATTTCCGAAAACGAAAGGGGAATGGGCGAACCGCTGTAGCGAATGCGCTCCTCACCGTTGACCCGTTGCGGCTTGTGCAAATGGCCGAGGGCGACGTAGGTGATGCTTTCGCCAAAAAGGCTGGCGGGCAGGGCTTCGGCGTTACCGATGATCAGGCTGCGTTCGGATTCTTCCGACACCGAACCGCCGGCCATGTGCGCATGGCTGATCGCGATCAGCGCCTGACCAGGTTCACGCTTGAGGTTGGCCGCTTCGATCAGCAGTTCATGCACCCGGCCAATGCCGCGCAGGTAATTGTCGCCCAGGGTCGGGCCGGTGACTTCGGCCGGACGCAAGAAGGGCAGGGCCAGGCACCAGGCGCGGGTTTTGCCTTTAGCGTCGGGCAACGGCAGCAGCAGGCGGTCGACGTCCAGGGTGCCGTCGTCCAGCCACAACACCCGGCCCAGGGCGTGGGTGCGCAAACGACGCATCAGCGGTGCAGGCAGTTCGATGCGCGAACCGGAATCGTGATTGCCGGCAATCATCACGATGGTCAGTCTGGGCTGTTGCTCGTGGGCGTTGACGATGAAGTCGTACAGCCGCTCCTGGCTTTTGACCGGCGGATTGACCGTGTCGAAGATGTCTCCGGCGATCAACAGCACATCCGGGGCGCGCTCGGCCAGACGCGCCAGCAACCAGGTGAGGAAGCTTGCGTGTTCGAAGTCGCGCTCCTGGCCGTGGAGGTTTTGGCCAAGGTGCCAGTCGGAGGTGTGGAACAAACGCATTTAATTACCTTGTTTCGAATGGGGTTCTTCGGGTGAACAGATCGTTCCCACGCTCTGCGCGGGAATGCCGCCCCGGCCGCTCTGCGGCCCCAATGTGACGCAGAGCGTCACGAAATGCATTCCCACGCGGAGCGTGGGAACGATCATCAAGGCCGTGGTCATCACTTCGGATACAGCGGCGGCAGGCTGTTGTCGCCGCTGGTGTCCTGGGGGCGTTCGATGGTGGGCAGTGCCTTGACTGCGCGCCACAGGTCTTCGCCCAGCCAGAGTTTTTCGGTTTCGCTGTAGAGCACGCCGTTGAGCCCATCCAGGGCATCGGACAACGGCACGAAGCGCGCGGCCATGTCGGCCAGGGTCTCCGGTTGCTGACGCGCCCAGGCATCGAGTGCCTGCCGGGTCGCGTGGGGGTCGTTGGCCAGGCTTGCGCGCTTGAGATCATCCAGCACCGAGCGCGGACTCGGCCCTGCCTGCGCCACTCGCGCCAGGGCCGGTTGCCAGCGCGCACGCCACCACAGACCGAACCCCAGCAAGGTGGTGAAACTCAGCAGCACCGTCGCCAATTGCCACGGCCAGACCGGCGGGCCCATGACGATCAAGCCGCCGTTATCGCTGACCGGGGTGTCCACTTCCAGCGCCGGATTGCTGCTGACCTGCAACGTACGTGCGGGCAACGAGCTGTGTTCCAGATGATCTTCGTGGGTGTTCCACCACACCAGATCCACCGCCGGTACATCGATGGCGCCTGAGCGGTTGGGCACCAGTGCTTCACGCTCTTCGCGGGTGCCGATCAGGCCGCGCTCGCTGGCCAGGTTCGCCAGTTTCGGTTGATCGGGATAGCGCCGCAACGCACTGACATCCGTGGCTGGCAGGGGCGGCAGTTGTGCGCTGGACAGCCCTTCGACCTTGAGCGTGAGGGTGCGCGTCAGTGAGTCGCCCACCTGGCTTTTTCCGGGTTCCGGGCTCCAGCTTTCGCTCAGATTGATGCTGCGTGCGGGCAGCCATGGCGTGTTGGCCGGATAGTTGGCCGGCTGCGGCTTGACCCGCAATGTCAATGGCGCAGAGGTCACGCGCAGTAGTTTGCCCGGCTTGGGCCCGAACGGATTGATGTCGCCGGTTTGCGCCTGGCCCTGACTGGTCGTTGGCGCAGGCAGGTCCTCCACCAGTGTGGCGCTGAACACCTGGGGCGGGATCACCAGTTCACCGCTCTGCTGGGGGTAGAGCGCATAGCGCATCTCGATCACGCCGTGGCGAACGTTATTGATCAGCTTTTCATAGGTGCGGGTTTCCCCCAGCTTCTCGATCCGTGCCTCGGGCACTTGCAGCGGGGTCAGGTTGCTGTCATCGAACAGCGACACCGAATGGTAGATTCGCAACGTCAGCACGGCCTGGGCCTGCACGTATACCGCGTCCTGATCCAGCGTGACCTCAATGAAAACCGGTGCCAGTTGTGCTTGTTGGGCACTGCTCGGCGGCGGCGCGACATCCACCACCTGCAACGTGATCGGCTGGCTTTTCATCTCGCCCAGCTGCAATTCGGGGATGACCAGCGAACCACTGTGTCTGGGCATCAGTGTGATAAGCCAGCGAGTGGTTGCCTGAGCGGTGCCATCCAGGGTGGTCGAGCGGTTGACCTGACGGGTGCCCTGCACCTGGAAATCTGTACTGAGCACGCTGATGTCGGGCTTGCCGAACAGCGTCGGATCGTTGGATTCCAGGGTCAGTTCGACGGTTTCCCCGGTGTTCAGGCGGGTGCGATCAGTGCTTGCGAGCAATGTGGGCGCCGTCGCCGCCTGAGTCGACAATGCGACCAGACACAGCAGCCAGGCGATGACCAAACGGGTTACACGACTCATGGGGTCTTTTCCTGATGCTGCTGTTGTTCGTACCAGAATTTGCGCCGCAACAGCTCGCCCGGTTCGTCCGGTATCTGCCGCAGCCATTGCTCGAGGGCTTGCTTCTGCTCGCCGCTGAGGGCGCTGTCGGCGGGCTTCACGGGCGGGCGCGTGGTCTGGTCTTCATCGAGGGGCGAGCCGGGCGCTTCATTGCCACCCGACACCTGCTGCTCGCTGCCGGGACTGTTTTCTTCTCCGGCCTGAGGCGGCGTCTGTTGCTGGCTGTGTTCATCGACCGCGCCGCTGCGTGGATTGTCGCCGTCATCGTCGCCTTCGGTCTTGCCCTTGCCGGTGTCTTCGACCGTCGGTTGTTTGTTCTGCTCAAGGAGTTTTTCCACCAGCGCGCGGTTGGCCGTGGCTGCCGGGAATTCGGGTTGACGGTCCAGCGCCTGGTCGTAGGCATCCAGCGCGGCTTCCAGTTCGCCACTTTTGGCCAGTGCATTGCCGCGATTGTAGTGGTCGGTGGCGCTGCTGCCTTGGGCGAAGCGCTGAGCGGCGCCGGAGTAGTCACCCGCTTCATAGAGCGCAATGCCTTGCCACTGCGGGTCTTCGAAGCGCCGCGCAGCCTCCACCGGGCGGTGCCGCTCCAGCAAGCGCTGGCCTTGTTGATCAGGCCGCAGCCACAGGTCCTTGAAATCGAAGGCGTAGCTGTTTTGCGGAACCATGAACAGCAGCGGCAGGCACAACACCCAGCCCCGTCGCCCGGCGCAGGCCGCCAACAGCAACAAGGGCAGCAATAACCAGTAGCCTTGGTCGGCCCAGGTGTCCAGTTGCACGATCTGTCCATCATTGACGATGTTTTTCGGGCCATCGAGCAGGCCCAGGTCGCGCAGGTCTTGATCGTCCATGCGCAGCGAGCTGTAGCGGCCGTCGAACTGTTCGGCGAAATCCTTGAGGCTGGCGCTGTCCAGGCGCGGCAGCAGGATCGCGCCTTGAGCGTCCTTGAGGAAACCGCCTTTGTCCTGCGCCACGGGAGCGCCTTCGGCGGTGCCCACCCCCATGATCAGCAGCGGTTGCGGGTGCCCGCTCATGGCCAGGCGGATGCCCTGACGTTCCTGCTCGGTAAGCGATGAGCCCACCAGCAACAAGCGGCCCTGGCCCAGCGCGCCCTGTTTGAGCAGATCAAGCGCCTTTTTCACCGCCAGATCGGCACGCTGGCCGCTCTCGGGCATGATCGACGGCTTGATCGCGTCCAGCAGATTCTTGCTGGTGGCCAGATCGTCCGACAGTGGCACCAGCGTGTGGGCGCTGCCGGCGTAGACAATAATTGCGGTCTGCGAATCGCTGCGCGCCTGGAGCAAGTCCATCAGCTTGCGTCTGGCCTGTTCCAGCCGACTCGGCGGGCTGTCGGTGGCGAGCATTTCCGGGGTCAGTTCCAGCATCACCACCAGCGGGTCCACCGGTTTCTGGCTGGCCTGTTCAACCCTTTGCCAGCTGGGTCCGAGCAGCGCCAGCAGGCCCAACGCCCAGGCCAGACCCATGGCGATCCACGGCAATTTGCTCTCGCGCCCGCTGCCGCCGTTAAGCAATGCCGAATGAAAAGCGATGGGCAGGATCATCTGCCAGCGGCCGATGCGTTTTTGCCGGTTCCACAGCCGCCACAGCAACCAGCCGAGCAACGGCAGGATCAGCAACCACCAGGGGCGAAACCAGTGCGGCCAGAGCGCGATCATTGACGCCTCCCCAGCCGCTTGAACCGCTGACGCCATTGCGGACCAGCGTGCAGCGCAGGCTGGCGGGCCAGGAACCGGTAAAACGGATTGTTGGGCCAGCGTTCGTGAATCACCAGCAACACGCTCAACAGCAGCGCAGCACCCAGCGGCCAGTGATACAACGCCAGTGCCGGACGGGCTTGAGTCGGTTGTTGCGTGACGGGTTCGAGTGTGTCGAGGATGTCGCCGATCTTTTCCAGCTGGGCGCCGTCGCGGGCGCGGAAGTACTGCCCGCCGGTGATGTCGGCCAATTCTTTGAGCGACAGCTCGTCCAGATCCAGGCTCGGGTTCAGGCCCAGCACGCTGGCCGCGCCTTTGTCGGGGTCGGCACCGATACCAATCGGATAGATTTTCACGCCTTCCTGGGCAGCCAGCCGTGCTGCCGTGGCGGGGTCGATCTGCCCGCCGTTATTGGCGCCATCGGTGATCAATATCAGCACGCGGCTTTGTGCCGGGCGCAACCGCAGCCGCTTGAGCGCCAGCCCGATGGCGTCGCCGATGGCGGTGTTCTTCCCGGCGATGCCGATGCGCGCCTCGTCCAGCCAGACCCTGACCGTGTGCCGGTCGAACGTCAGCGGCGCTTGCAGGTACGCCTGACTGCCGAACAGGATCAGACCGATCCGATCTCCCTGACGATGCTCGAGAAAGTCGCCCATCAGCAGCTTGACCAACGCCAGACGGCTGACCTCATCGTTGTTCCAGGTCATGTCCGGATAATCCATCGACCCGGACACGTCTACAGCCACCAGCAAGTCGCGACCGCTGGCGGCAATGGGCAGAGGATCACCCAGCCACTGCGGGCGTGCGGCAGCGATCAGAAGCAGCAACCAGAGACAAACGAAGGGCAATTGCCGACGCCAGCCCGGCAGGTTGGCCCGTGCCCGGCGCCCGGCCAGGCCTTCGAGTTCGTTGAGGAAACTGACTTTCAGCGCCGCTTCGCCACTGTCCGCTGGCGGCAGCACAAAGCGCATGATCCACGGCAGTGGCAGGGCCAGAAAGACCCACGGCCAGGCGAATTCAAACATGCTTGCGAATCCAGGTGTCGACCGACTGCGTCAGACCGTTGATGGCCTTGTCGTCGAGTTTGCACTCTGGCTTGTAGGCACCTTCCACGAGGATCATCCAGCGCGTCAGCCCGGCGGCAGGGCAGCGGTTATCCAGGAATGCCAGCCATTTGCGGCCGTTCAGGGTGTGGCTCTGGCTGTAGGGGTAATGGTTGCGGCAAAGGCGTTTGAGCAGACCGTTGATTTGCTGCAGCCAGGCGCCGGCGGGCGCGCCGTCGTAGGGTTTTGGCATGCGTGCCAGTTCTTCCAGCGCGGCCTGGCGCAGCGGGTCCAGCGGTTGTTCGGCGTTTGCACGGGGCGCTTTGCGTGGCAACAGATGCCGTAGACGCCAGCCGCCATAGGCCAGTGCCGGGATCAGAATCAGCAGCAGCCACCAACCGGGCGCGGGCGGCCAGGCACTCACGGCCTCGGGGAGGATCAGGGGGTGCAGCTGATCCAGCGGGTTCATTTCTGTTTTACCGGATGCTGCGCGTTGAGGTATTCGCGCAGTTGCTCGACCATTTCACGCTGTGTGCTCAGCGGCATCAGCAACACCCGCAATTTTTGTGCGAGTCGCTCCCACCGCGCCAGACGTGCTTCGCCTTGGGCGCGGTAAGTCTGGCGCAGGTCCGGGTTGAGGGTATCGAGTTCCAGCTGCGCGCCGCGCTCGGCAAACCGCAGCAGGCCGGCGGCGGGCAGGGCGTGATCCAGCGGGTCGGAAATCGGCAGTAACAACAGGTCGCAGTGCTTGGACAGCAGCGACAGTTGCTGCTCGGCCGAATCCGACAACGCGCGCTCGTCGCACAGAATGATCGCCAGACTGCCGGGGCGCAGCACTTCCCGGGCGCGGCGCAGGGCAATGCCAAACGTATCGCGGTCGGCGACGGCTTCGGTGTGCAGCGACTGATTGACCCGCACCAGCCGGTTGAGCAGCTGCAACAGGCTCTGTTTGCTGCGTCGTGGTTTGATCTCGTAATGCTCGTTATCGCCGAACACCAGCCCGCCGACCCGGTCGTTGTGGCCCAGCGCAGCCCAGCCCACCAGCGCGGCCGCCTGAGCGGCCATCACTGATTTGAACATCAGTCCGGAGCCAAAAAACAGTCGTCGGCTTTGCTCGACCATGATGAAGATCGGGCGCTCACGCTCTTCGTGAAACAGCTTGGTGTGTGGCTCCTGGGTGCGTGCCGTGACGCGCCAGTCGATGGTGCGCACATCATCGCCCGCCTGATAGACCCGCACCTGATCGAAGTCCACGCCACGGCCGCGCAGCTTGGAGTGGTGCAGGCCGATCAGCGGGCTGCGGCGGCTAGGGGTGGAAAACAGCTGAACTTCCCGCACGCGATGGCGCATTTCGATCAGCTCGGCGAGGCTGACGCGAATGCCCGGTTGGGAAATCAGATAGGGCTGCATGGGTCAGGCGACGGCAACGACATCGAGTACGCGTTGAATCACTTTGTCCTGATCAACGCCCGCCGCTTCGGCTTCGAATGACAGGATGACCCGATGTCGCAGCACATCGAACAGTACTGCCTGGATGTCTTCGGGGCTGACGAAGTCGCGCCCGGCCAGCCAGGCGTGGGCCCGGGCGCAGCGATCAAGGGAGATAGAGCCGCGCGGGCTGGCGCCGTAGGCAATCCACTCGGCCAGCTCAGGGTCGAACTTGGCCGGGGTGCGCGTGGCCATCACCAGTTGTACGAGGTATTCCTCGACGGCGTCGGCCATGTACAGATTGAGGATTTCCTTGCGTGCGGCAAATATCGCCTGCTGACTGACACGGCGCTCAGGTTTGGTTTCGCCATTGAGCGCTTCACCGCGGGCCTGGGCGAGGATCTTGCGCTCCACCGATGCGTCGGGGAAACCGATCTTGACGTGCATCAGGAAACGGTCGAGCTGGGCTTCGGGCAGGGGATAAGTGCCTTCCTGCTCAATGGGGTTTTGCGTGGCCATCACCAGAAACAGCGGCGACAGATCATAGGTGCTGCGCCCGACGCTGACCTGACGCTCGGCCATGGCTTCAAGCAGTGCCGATTGCACCTTGGCCGGGGCACGGTTGATTTCGTCTGCCAGCACCAGATTGTGGAAGATCGGCCCCTGTTGGAAGACGAAGCTGCCGGTTTCCGGGCGATAGATTTCGGTGCCGGTGATGTCGGCGGGCAGCAGGTCAGGGGTGAACTGGATGCGATGAAACTGTGCTTCGATGCCTTCGGCCAGCTCTTTGATCGCTTTGGTCTTGGCCAGGCCCGGGGCGCCTTCGACCAGCATGTGGCCGTCGGCGAGCAAGGCGATCAGCAGCCGTTCAACCAGTTTCTCCTGCCCGAGAATCTGGGTTGAGAGAAAGGTTCGCAGCGCGATCAACGCTTCACGATGTTCCATCGATGACGGTTCCTGGCAGAGTTCGCAGCAGCACCAAAACGGCACCGAAGCTGGGGGCGTTACTTTAATCCATCCGGGGGCTGGCGACTAACGGCGGAGGGGGTTTTTACGGGATTTTCGGAGAAGGACTGGGTTATGCGAGCAATTGTCTGGCTACCAATTCTCTGCGCGACAACCGTGGGACGGAGCTTGCTCGCGATAAAGCCAGGACATTCAACGCATTTTCAGGGTGTCAAGGTGCGAATCGCGAGCAAGCTCCCTCCCTCATTTGGAGTTTGCCGCGCGACGGTGGTAGGAGTCCTTATTACCCGACCTCACTCACAAACGTCCCGACGCCCTGCAGGATGATGCGCAGGGTGGCGGCCAGTTCGGTCAGTTCGCTCTCTGGCGTGCTGTGGCTGATTTCAAAGGAGTTTTCCCCGCCCAGGGGGCCAGCGTCGGTGGCATCGATCTCCAGCAGCAGCCGGTCTGCGCTGAAAGTGACGATCAGTTTTGAATCGATGTGGACGGTATCGTCGCGAAAGGTGATGTCGACTTCATCCTCATCCGGAAAGCGCGCCAGCATGAACAGATCACCATTGGTGCCGTGGCAACACGCCAGCGCCATGTCATCTTCTTCCTCGTCGCAGGGGTTGTAGATGAAGCTGTCGGTGGTCATGTGCATGGGGCTATTCCTTGAGAGCGGGGGGCTGAGCGCGATTTTGCCAGTGTTCGCAGAATTTTGCCCATTCGCCACGCGGCGCGCGCCGAAAGGCGCAGGATTCGCGCACTGCAGGATCGCTACCACAAGGCTCGCAGGACCGTACGGAACAGCCGGACGACTCATTTGGATTCAAATGCGATGGTATTGCCAATGTCTGCGTGCACTACAGTGCTTTGCAGTTCGTGTCATCAAGAATTCGCGGACGTATTACCCTATTTATTACTTTAGACAAGGATGTCTAGCATGTTTAAACGTTCAGAACTAACACGGCCTGCAGTTTCGACATTGCTACTGCTGGTCGCTATCGCGTCAGGGATACAAAGTGCAGCTGCCACTGGTTTGCCGCCATCGGAAACCGCGCAGCCCAAGCTTGCCTCTTCCAGCGTGTTCGACTGGAGTTTCATTGGGGGATTCATCCCTCATGCAGATCTCGCTGCCGGTGACAGGGTCAGCTTTCGCTTTCTTGATGCCAACGGAAAACAGGTCGCTGCAATGGCGCTGAAGATCGAGACGGGCAGGACCAGCAAATCTGTGTGGACGCGTGACGCTTCAAATCTGATCAACCGCGCCGACATCGGCGTTAAAGCCGGCATGACGAGCCCGTACGGGACGTTCATGACTTCCGGTGATCGGGCTTATTACTTTGTCGACAAGCTTGTTCCAATAGCATCGGTGATAACTGAGATTCAAAAGAAAACCGGCGCGGTGACTGTTCTGCCTGCATTAACCACCGAGCAATACTCGGGAGTCATTGCAGTGTCAGGCGTCCCCACGAGCGTCGAAAAAGGGGTTTCAAAGTTGACATTCACTGTGCAGTCCAAGGGGAATCGTGTTAGCGCACATGCGGCACTTTACGATATGGGAACCAAGCGTCTAGTGGATGATTTTGGTTTTGATCTGGACAACAAACCAATGGCTCAGTGGGTCACAGTCAGGGGCGCAGTGACAGGGCCGCTCAAGTTGATCGTGTCGGGTTACGAACATGACGGGAGCAACGAGTCCCTCATGTCAATCTCTACAGTTCAATACAAAGGCGACCTCAAGTACGACTACGTGTTTCCAGGAAATGTCCTGAAATACACACCGGGTACCGCCGTGCTGCAGCCCAAGGATGGTTCGGTCTATCGTTGCCAACCTTATCCGGCTGGCGGTTATTGCTCTCAATGGAGCATCAGTGCAAACCAATTCGAGCCCGGCATAGGCTCTGACTGGCGCAAAGCATGGCTGCGCCAGCCTTAGGAAAACAAAGAACGCTTGCGCGTTGACCAACCACCAGAAACCGGCAATGCGTCATGCATTGCCGGTTTCCTGTTTAAGGGAGCAAGCAGGTCCATCGAATTACAGGCGGGGCGGCGATGTCCGAATATGTCGCAGCACCGCAAGCAGCTCTAATGCTGCTGTCGTTAAGCTGCGCAGCAGATGAACCGGTGTAGAGTCGAGCCTGCCTGGGCGACGCTCTACCGAGGAGCATTTGGGTCGACAAGATGTGACGACGCATACACGACAAGCGTTAGTACTTGAGCAAAGCGATACGCTCTGCTCGCTGTCACGTTTTGCTGACTATCATCGAACAGGCGCAAACGCGACACTCGACCCGGCACCACGCATCTCTCCTAAGACCGTATATAAAAGCCCAAGCGGAGTACCAAAGATGGCGTTCTTCACCGCAGCCAGCAAGTCCGACTTCCAGCACCAACTGCGAGCGGCACTGGCCCAGCACATCAACGAACAGGCACTGCCACAAGTGGCGCTGTTCGCTGAGCAATTCTTCGGCATCATTTCCCTGGACGAACTGACCCAGCGTCGGCTCTCCGATCTGGCAGGCTGCACCCTTTCTGCCTGGCGCTTGCTTGAGCGCTTTGAACATTCCAGCCCGCAAGTGCGGGTCTACAACCCTGATTACGAGCGCCACGGCTGGCAGTCGACCCACACCGCCGTGGAAGTGCTGCACCACGATCTTCCCTTTCTCGTGGATTCGGTGCGCACCGAACTCAACCGCCGCGGCTACAGCATCCACACCCTGCAAACCACCGTATTGAGTGTGCGCCGCGACGCCAAAGGTCAGTTGGTCGAACTGCTGCCAAAAGGCACTACCGGCGAAGATGTCCTGCAAGAATCGCTGATGTACCTGGAAATCGACCGCTGCGCCAATGCTGCAGAACTCAACGTTTTAGCCCGTGAGCTGGAACAGGTGCTGGGCGAAGTGCGGGTCGCGGTGGAAGATTTCGAACCGATGAAAGCCAAGCTCAATGAGCTGCTGGCCGGTATCGACAGCACCGAGTACAGCGTCGATCCAGAAGAAAAAGCCGAGATCAAGGCCTTCCTGGAATGGCTGGAAGACAACCATTTCACCTTCCTCGGCTACGAAGAATTCCGGGTCAGCGGTGACGGCGACGGCGGTCAACTGACCTACGATCCGGCCTCATTCCTGGGCCTGACCAAGCTGCTGCGCGCCGGGCTGACGGCCGAAGAGCTGCAGATCGAAGGCTACGCGGTCAACTACCTCAACGAGCCGACCTTGTTGTCGTTCGCCAAGGCCGCGCACCCGAGCCGCGTACACCGCCCGGCTTACCCGGATTACGTGTCGATTCGGCAGATCGACGCCACTGGCAAAGTCATCAAAGAGTGCCGCTTCATGGGCCTGTACACCTCGTCGGTGTATGGCGAAAGCGTGCGGGAAATCCCGTACATCCGCCGCAAGGTGGCTGAAGTCGAGCGCCGCTCGGGCTTCCACCCCAAAGCACACCTGGGCAAAGAGCTGGCGCAGGTGGTTGAAGTCCTGCCCCGTGACGATCTGTTCCAGACCCCGGTGGACGAGCTGTTCAACACCGTGATGTCCATCGTGCAGATCCAGGAGCGCAACAAGATCCGCGTGTTCCTGCGCAAAGACCCGTACGGCCGTTTCTGCTATTGCCTGGCTTACGTACCGCGCGACGTCTATTCCACCGAAGTGCGGCAGAAAATCCAGCAAGTGCTGATGGAGCGCCTGAAGGCCAGCGACTGCGAGTTCTGGACCTTCTTCTCCGAGTCCGTGCTGGCGCGTGTGCAACTGATCCTGCGCGTAGACCCGAAAGTCACGCTGGACATCGACCCGCAGCAACTGGAAAACGAAGTGATCCAGGCATGCCGGTCGTGGAAAGACGACTACGCCAGCCTGGTCGTCGAAAGCTTCGGCGAAGCCCACGGCACCAGCGTTCTGGCCGACTACCCGAAAGGTTTTCCGGCCGGTTATCGCGAGCGTTTTGCCGCGCATTCGGCTGTGGTCGACATGCAGCACCTGCTCAATCTGAGTGAAGCCAAGCCGCTGGTGATGAGTTTTTATCAGCCGCTGTCTGGCGACAAGGCTCAGCTGCATTGCAAGCTGTACCACGCTGATACGCCGCTGGCGCTGTCCGACGTGTTGCCGATTCTGGAAAACCTCGGCCTGCGCGTGCTGGGTGAATTCCCGTACCGCCTGCGACACAAGAGTGGTCGCGAGTTCTGGATTCACGACTTCGCGTTCACCGCCGGCGAAGGTCTGAACCTCGACATCCAGCAGCTCAACGACACGCTGCAGGACGCCTTCGTGCACATCGTGCGTGGCGATGCCGAGAACGACGCGTTCAACCGTCTGGTGCTGACGGCCGGCCTGCCGTGGCGTGACGTTGCGCTGCTGCGTGCGTACGCCCGCTACCTGAAACAGATTCGTCTGGGCTTCGACCTGGGTTACATCGCCAGCACACTGAACAACCACACCGACATCGCCCGCGAGCTGACGCGTCTGTTCAAGACCCGTTTCTACCTGGCGCGCAAGCTGACCAGCGAAGACCTCGAAGACAAGCAGCAGCGTCTGGAACAGGCGATTCTGACCGCTCTGGACGATGTTCAGGTGCTCAACGAAGACCGCATCCTGCGTCGCTACCTGGACCTGATCAAAGCCACCCAGCGCACCAACTTCTACCAGACCGATGCCAACGGCCAGAACAAGAGCTACTTCAGCTTCAAGTTCAACCCGCGCCTGATTCCCGAGCTGCCAAAGCCGGTGCCAAAGTTTGAAATCTTCGTGTACTCCCCGCGCGTCGAAGGCGTGCATCTGCGCTTCGGTAACGTCGCTCGTGGCGGTTTGCGCTGGTCCGACCGTGAAGAAGACTACCGCACTGAAGTACTGGGCCTGGTCAAAGCCCAACACGTGAAGAACTCGGTCATCGTGCCGGTGGGCGCCAAGGGTGGATTCCTGCCCCGTCGCTTGCCGCTGGGTGGCAGCCGCGACGACATTCAGGCCGAAGGGATCGCCTGCTACCGCATCTTCATTTCCGGTCTGCTGGACATCACCGACAACCTGAAAGAAGGCGAGCTGGTGCCGCCGGTCAACGTCGTGCGTCACGACGACGATGATCCGTACCTGGTGGTGGCGGCCGACAAAGGCACCGCGACCTTCTCGGACATTGCCAACGGCATCGCCATTGACTACGGCTTCTGGCTGGGAGATGCGTTTGCTTCGGGTGGTTCGGCAGGTTACGACCACAAAAAGATGGGCATCACCGCCAAGGGCGCATGGGTCGGCGTGCAGCGTCACTTCCGTGAGCGCGGCATCAATGTGCAACAGGACACCACCACTGTGATCGGCATCGGCGACATGGCCGGCGACGTGTTCGGTAACGGTCTGCTGATGTCAGACAAACTGCAAATGGTGGCCGCGTTCAACCACTTGCACATCTTCATCGATCCTAATCCGGACCCGGCCAGCAGCTTCGCCGAGCGACGTCGTCTGTACGACCTGCCGCGTTCGGCCTGGACCGACTACGACACCAGCCTGATGTCCGAGGGCGGCGGTATTTTTCCGCGCAGCCTGAAAAGCATCAACATCACACCGCAGATGAAAGAACGCTTCGACATCCAGGCCGACAAACTGACGCCGACCGAACTGATGCACGCGCTGCTCAAGGCGCCGGTGGATCTGCTGTGGAACGGCGGTATTGGTACCTACGTGAAAGCCACGTCGGAAAGCCATGCGGATGTCGGCGACAAGGCCAACGACGCACTGCGGGTCAACGGCAATCAGCTGCGCTGCAAAGTGGTGGGCGAGGGCGGCAACCTGGGCATGACCCAACTGGGCCGCGTGGAATTCGGTCTGCTGGGCGGCGCCACCAACACCGACTTCATCGACAACGCAGCCGGTGTGGACTGCTCCGACCATGAAGTGAACATCAAGATCCTGCTCAACGAAGTGGTGCAGGCCGGCGACATGACCGAGAAGCAGCGCAACCTGCTGCTCGAAAGCATGACCGATGAAGTCGGCAATCTGGTGCTCGGCAACAACTACAAGCAGACCCAGGCGCTGTCGCTGGCGGCCCGTCGTGCCTACGAGCGGATTGCCGAGTACCGTCGTTTGATGAGCGATCTGGAAGCCCGTGGCAAGCTGGACCGCGCCATCGAGTTCCTGCCTCCGGAAGACCAGATCGCCGAGCGCGTGGCCGAGAAGAAAGGCCTGACCCGTGCCGAGCTGTCGGTGCTGATTTCCTACAGCAAGATCGACCTCAACGAAGCGCTGCTCGAATCCCGCGTGCCGGACGATGATTATCTGGCCCGCGACATGGAAACCGCATTCCCGCCGTCATTGGGTGCCAAGTACTCGGAGTCCATGCGTCGTCACCGTCTGAAGCGCGAAATCGTCAGCACCCAGATCGCCAACGATCTGGTCAACCACATGGGCATTACCTTCGTGCAGCGGCTCAAAGAGTCCACCGGCATGAGTGCGGCCAACGTGGCTGGCGCCTACGTGATCGTGCGCGACATCTTCCATCTGCCGCACTGGTTCCGTCAGATCGAGGCACTGGACTACAAGGTGCCGGCTGAAATCCAGCTGACCTTGATGGACGAGCTGATGCGTCTGGGTCGTCGCGCTACGCGCTGGTTCCTGCGCAGCCGTCGCAATGAATTGGACGCAGGCCGTGATGTAGCGCACTTCGGTCCGCACATTGCAGCGCTGGGTCTGAAGCTCGACGAGCTGCTGGAAGGCCCGACCCGCGAGGTCTGGCAGGCGCGTTACAAGGAATACGTCGACGCCGGCGTACCAGAATTGCTGGCGCGAATGGTTGCGGGCACCAGCCACTTGTACACGCTGCTGCCGATCATCGAGGCGTCGGATGTTACCGGTCAGGATGCAGCGGACGTGGCGAAGGTGTACTTCGCGGTTGGCAGTTCGCTGGACGTGACCTGGTATCTGCAGCAGATCAGTTCCCTGCCGGTGGAAAACAACTGGCAGGCGTTGGCGCGTGAGGCGTTCCGCGATGATATCGACTGGCAGCAGCGGGCGATCACTGTGTCGGTGCTGCAGATGGCCAATGGTCCAGCCGATGTCGAAGAACGTTTGAATGTCTGGCTGGAACAGCATTTGCCGATGGTAGAGCGCTGGCGCGCGATGCTGGTCGAGTTGCGGGCGGCGAGTGGTAACGACTACGCGATGTATGCCGTGGCCAACCGTGAACTGCTGGACCTGGCCATGAGCGGGCAGACTGCGGTGGTTTGATGCTCTAGCTGCGCCGTTGTTTGAGAAGAGCCCTGCATCGAGAGATGTGGGGCTTTTTTTATGAGTGTTCTTAGGGTAGACGCTAACTTGCAGGCTGCGGCTGTGGGAGCAATCGGAGGTTACGACGGTCTGGGCCGCATCCGGACGATGCGGTGTGTCGGGTGTACTTGCGCTCCGGCATTCCTCCGCCGGGACGCGCCGAACGGGCATCCATGCCCTAGCGGCGCTCGCACGACATCCATGTCGTGCGCCCGGCTACGCAACCCCTGCGCTCGGCCTTCCAAAGTTGCACTTTGTGGCGTCTGTGGAATCTAGGCACGACACAGGATGATCGCTCCCACGCGGAGCGTGAGGAACGATCAGTGTTGCGTCGCGATCACTGCCTTTGCCTTTGCCTTTGCCTTTGCCTTTGCCTTTGCTTTTGATCTCCATCCACGCCAGTCCAGACACCACAAAACGCGACTTGGGTGCAGGCCGAACGCAGGTGGCGCGTAGAGGGCAGCGCGGCATGGATGCCGCGCTAGCCGCCCCCGGCCATGGATGGCCGATGGCGGCGTGCCCACGGAGCGTCGCCGAAGTGAGGGAACCCGACGAAGTCGGGCCAAACCGGGAGGAAGACCTTTTGGTTACTTTTGGGGCGCCTTTGCCAAAAGTGACCCGCCGTAAGGGCGGAACCGATATCAGCACCACCCAGATAAAGGATATACACACGATCCCGGTACATCCGAAACACCGCATCGTCCGGATGCGGCCCAGACCGTCGTTACCTCCGATTGCTCCTACAGGGGACCGAGTGACCCATAGATAAATCGGCGCACCTCAGATAACGGATATACACCCAATCCCGGTACATCCGAAACACCGCATCGTCTGGATGCGGCCCAGACCGTCGTAACCTCCGAATGCTCCCACAGGGGATCGCGTGACCCGTCGGAATCTGCCCATAGACACAGTCCGCGGTGAGGCAGGCAGGCGGCTTTAATGGCGCCCATAAAAAACCCCGCCGAAGCGGGGTTCCTTTGACGCTGATTTCAGCGATTAAGCTTGAACCACCGGGATATTGGCGTTCGCAGCCGCTTCACGGAATTCGGCGATCTGATCGAAGGACAGGTAACGGTAAACATCGGCCGCCATGCTGTCGATCTTGCCCGCGTATTCCATGTACTCCTCAACCGTCGGCAGACGACCCAGGATCGAGGCAACGGACGCCAACTCAGCCGAAGCCAGGTAAACGTTCGCGCCGTCGCCCAGACGGTTCGGGAAGTTACGGGTGGAGGTCGAGACCACCGTGGAGTTCGGTTCTACCCGAGCCTGGTTACCCATGCACAGCGAGCAGCCCGGCATTTCCATGCGCGCGCCGGCTTTGCCGTAGATGCCGTAGTAGCCTTCTTCGGTCAGTTGATGAGCATCCATCTTGGTCGGCGGCGACAGCCACAGACGGGTTGGAAGCTGACCCTTGACCTGATCGAGCAACTTGCCCGCAGCACGGAAGTGACCGATGTTGGTCATGCACGAACCGATGAACACTTCGTCGATCTTCTCGCCAGCAACGCTGGACAGCAGACGGGCGTCGTCCGGATCGTTCGGCGCGCAGAGCACAGGCTCTTTGATGTCGGCCAGATCGATCTCGATGATTTCTTCGTATTCGGCGTCCGCGTCGGCAACCATCAGTTCCGGATTGGCAACCCAGGCTTCCATCGCCTGAGCACGACGTTCCAGTGTCCGTGGATCGCCGTAACCCTGTTCGATCATCCAGCGCAGCAGGGTGATGTTCGAGTTCAGGTATTCGGTAATCGACTCTTTGGACAGCTTGATGGTGCAACCTGCAGCCGAACGCTCGGCCGAGGCGTCGGACAGTTCGAATGCCTGCTCGATGCTCAGGTTGTCCAGGCCTTCGATTTCCAGGATGCGGCCGGAGAAGGCGTTTTTCTTGCCCTTCTTCTCGACAGTCAGCAAGCCTTTCTGGATAGCAAAGTAAGGAATCGCGTGAACCAGGTCGCGCAGGGTGATGCCAGGTTGCATCTCGCCCTTGAAGCGAACCAGGATCGACTCAGGCATGTCCAGCGGCATGACGCCGGTGGCTGCAGCAAACGCGACCAGACCGGAACCGGCCGGGAACGAGATGCCCATCGGGAAGCGGGTGTGCGAGTCGCCGCCGGTGCCGACGGTGTCAGGCAGCAGCATGCGGTTCAGCCAGCTGTGGATGATGCCGTCGCCAGGACGCAGGGAAACGCCGCCGCGGGTCATGATGAAGTCAGGCAGCGTGTGGTGGGTCGTCACGTCGATCGGCTTCGGATAAGCCGCGGTGTGGCAGAACGACTGCATCACCAGATCGGTGGAGAAGCCCAGGCACGCCAGGTCTTTCAGTTCATCACGGGTCATGGGACCGGTGGTGTCTTGAGAGCCGACAGTGGTCATCTTCGGTTCGCAGTAGGTGCCAGGACGCACACCTTTGCCTTCCGGCAGACCGCACGCCTTGCCGACCATTTTCTGTGCCAGGGTGAAGCCTTTGCCGGTGTCGACAGGCGCTTCTGGCAGTTTGAACAGATCGGTTGGACCCAGGCCCAGCTCAGCGCGAGCCTTGTCGGTCAGACCGCGACCGATGATCAGCGGGATACGGCCGCCAGCACGGACTTCGTCGAGCAGCACCGGGGTCTTCAGTTCGAAGGTGGTGATGACTTCATCGGTGTCGTGCTTGCAGACTTTGCCAGCGTATGGGTAGACGTCGATCACGTCGCCCATGTTGATGTTGCTCACATCGAATTCGATTGGCAGGGCGCCGGCATCTTCCATGGTGTTGTAGAAGATGGGAGCGATCTTGCTGCCGAAGCAGAAGCCGCCAGCGCGCTTGTTCGGCACGTTAGGGACGTCGTCGCCGAAGAACCACAACACCGAGTTGGTGGCCGATTTACGCGACGAACCGGTACCGACCACATCGCCCACGTAGGCGATCGGGAAGCCCTGGCCGCGCATTTCTTCGATTTGCTTCATCGGGCCGATGGAGCCCTGCACGTCAGGCACGATGCCGTCGCGTGCCATTTTCAACATGGCCAGCGCGTGCAGCGGGATATCAGGACGCGACCAGGCATCCGGCGCCGGCGACAGGTCGTCGGTGTTGGTTTCGCCGGTGACCTTGAACACACGCAGGCTGATTTTGTCAGCCAGGGTCGGACGTTTGCGGAACCACTCGCCATCGGCCCAGGACTGCAGCACGCCTTGAGCGACGGTGTTGCCGTTCTTGGCTTTTTCAGCGACGTCGTGGAACGCATCGAACATCAGCAGGGTGTGCTTGAGTTGCTCGGCGGCAACCTGGCCCAACGCAGCATCGTCCAGCAGGTCGACCATGGTCACGATGTTGTAGCCGCCCTGCATGGTGCCGAGCAGTTCTACAGCGTGTTTGCGGTCCAGCAGAGGGGAGGTGACTTCGCCTTTGGCCAGAGCAGACAGGAAACCGGCTTTGACGTAGGCAGCTTCGTCAACGCCAGGTGGAACGCGATTGGTGATCAGATCAAGCAGAAACGCTTCTTCGCCAGCCGGTGGGTTCTTCAGCAGCTCGACCAGGCCTGCGGTTTGTTCGGCGTTAAGCGGCTGGGGCACGATACCCAGAGCGGCACGCTCTTCGATGTGTTTACGGTAGGCTTCAAGCACAGTATTACCCTCATCAGTGGTCCCAAATGGGTGTCCGGGACGCTCATCCAGAAAAAGTCCGCATCGCTCTATAAAACTTTTTGAGTTTTTGGGCAGGAAGCTGACGATTTCCAACGGAAGCTGTTTTCAAAGTTTTACGCCTGCATGCTCGGCTTGGGAGGAGGGGACGCAGGCGAACCTGCGTCATAACCGACTGCGGGGTAGGCTCTGCGAAAAGTGGCTGCGCTCAGTCATGCGGCGTTAAAAACAGGTTCGTAATGCTCATTTAGGTTCCCTAAACTCCGCCTGCTCACCTGTTTTTGCCTTGCCTGACTTTCGCTCGCCGACTTTTCGAAAGAGCCTTTACTGTGCTCGTGACGCTTTGAAAACAGCTTCCAACGGACATTGGCGCCTTAAAAGGCCCGGTGATTCTACGGCAAAAAAAATCTAAAGGTAAGTTAGCCCCTACATCTTCGGGGGTGTACCGCGTTAGACAAAGGGCTAACATGCCGGCTTGTTTCGTCCGTTGCCGTGTTTGTGTGCCATGTCCAGTCAAACCATCAAGACCCCTTGCGTCGGCCTCTGTTCCACCGTTTACGGGGATCTGGTGTGCCGTGGCTGCAAGCGTTTCCACCATGAAGTGATCCATTGGAACGGCTACGACGAAGCCGCCAAGCGGGCCGTTTGGCTGCGGCTGGAGCAGTTGCTGGTACAGGTCATGACGGCCAAGCTCGAGGTGTTTGACAAGGACAAGCTGCGCCAGCAACTGGAGCAGCGCAAGATCCGCTTCGTGCCCCATCAGTCCGAATATTGCTGGGCTTATCAATTGATTGCGCGCGGTGCTCGGGTGATCAATCAGCTCGAAGCTTATGGCATGGTGCTGATGCCGGAGTTTCGGGACTGGACGCTGCCGGAGCTGCGCGACGCCATTGATCGGGAATTTTTTCTGTTGTCCGAAGCGCACTACGAACGCTACATCGCACCCGGGTTTTTAAAAGATGCGATGGGAGCAGCTGATCCATTTATCAAAATCGGGATCGACCACTGATTTCAGAAGCACGAATTAACCTGTGGGAGGGAGCTTGCTCGCGAAAAGGTTGTACATCCCAAGGTGCCATCTGCATTGAAACCCTATCGCGAGCGAGCTGCCTCCCACAGTAAACATTGTCTACACGCCCAACGCCTTTTCCAGGTGCGCCTTTATCTCTTCGCTTCTGAGCACCAAGACATCGCTTTGCAGCGAATCAAGCACCACTTCGGCGGTGTTGCCGATCAATGCGCCGGAAATTCCTGTGCGGCCAACGCTGCCAATCACCGTCAGCACCGCCTGCAGATGATGCGCGGTGAAGGGGATCAATACGTCAGCCGGGCCTTCGGCTATGTGCAGATGGGCATCGTCGATGTCGAATTCGGTCTGAAACCTGAGGCATTGTTCCCGATAGCGCGCCTGCACGTGATTGGGGATCTGGTAAACCGGATCTGCGGCAGACAACATCGGCGAAGGATGAGCCGTAATAACGTGCAGCTCGCCGCCTGCCATTTCTGCAAATTCGAAGCCGCGACTGACAATCGAGTAATGCAGCGCGGTGTGCTCGCCGTCCGGATTGCCGACGTCCACTGCCGCGAGCACTGCGCCGCCTTTCCATGAACGTTCGGTCTTGACCATCAGCACCGGGCACGGGCAGTAGCGCAGCAGCTTCCAGTCGGCTGGCGTGAGCAGCGCTTTTTTAAGCGGGTTATCCGCAAAATGCTGCTTGATCACCAGGTCCGAACCTTCGTTTTGCTGCACCTTGATGATGGTCTGGTGCACGCTTTGCTCCCATTCCTGCTGGGCGGTGACGTTGAACTCTTCGGCCTGCAGATTGTGTTTGAGCGAGGTCAGCAGCGCGGAATGGTCCTGTCGTTTATCGCAGATCAGTAAATGCAGGTCGGCGTTGAGGGCGTTGGCAATCAGGCAGGCACGGTGCATGGCCAGGCTGTCTGCGGTATCCGTTTCGGCTGTGGGTTCGATGACCACTAAAATCCGCTTGATCGACGACATGATCAGTCCTCCAAGACGCTGTCTTTGCTGAGTCAACCCGCTTCGCACGCGAGGCCCAAACTGGATTAACTATAGTTGGCTGCCGTCAATCGGGGGGTGATCTGCATCAGCGCTTTTCTTGACGACAACGCTGGTCCTGCGCCGCAGCCCTCGTATAATGCCGGGCCTTGCCCACCCAGCCATTGTGAACCCATGCCGATCTATCCCGACGTCGATGCTTTCCTGCTTTGCCCAACTCCAGACAGCTGGGTGCAGGCGGCTTTGCGCAACCTGGATATCCTGCTGATCGACCACGCCAACAACGAGAAAAAAGCAGCCGGGGCGGCGTTTCAGTTCATGTTTCAGTACAACGACAAGTTCGATCTGCTGAGCAAAATGTCGCGTCTGGCCCGCGAAGAGCTGCGTCACTTCGAACAGGTGATTGGGATCATCAAGAAACGCAACATCCCCATGGCCAACATCAGTTCAGCGCGATACGCAGGTGCGTTGCGCAAGCGGGTGCGCACCCACAATCCTTACCGCCTGACCGATGCGCTGGTGGTTGGCGCCATCGTCGAGGCCCGGTCCTGCGAGCGCTTTGCCGCGCTGGTGCCGCATCTGGATGAGGATCTGGCCAAGTTCTACGCCAGCCTGCTCAAGTCCGAGGCCCGGCATTTCCAGGACTACCTCAAGCTTGCGTACACCTACGGCGACGAAGCCGACGTCAACGCCAAGATCGAAGAAATCCGCCTGGCCGAGCGCGAGCTGATCGAAAGCCCGGATGTGGACTTCCGGTTTCACAGCGGTGTGCCGATCAGCGTCTGATTTGGGCAAGGCTTCTGCCGAAGGCGTAGGAGTCCGGCTTGCCGACGATGGGCTGCGAAGCGGCCCCGCATCATCAAACTTTTGAAGACCACAGCACCGCGGCGTGTTGATTGCTGGCGGTTCCCGCCAGATCGCCTGCAAGCATGGCTCCTACGGCCTCTGGCCAGAATCAAAAGCCATTCCAGATTGCCCGTGAATTCTTGCGTCGGTAGCGACATCACTTCGTCTGAAAATCCAGATGTTAAATAATGTTTCATTGAAGCACTAGCTGCCTAGGCAGTAATATTTCACCAACTCACTGCCTAGGCAGATACTTGGTGATCTATGCCGCATTTCACGCCCGAAACCTTCCATTCCAGCTTGCTCGGCATGCTGCTTGGTCGTACCGAACAGCTCAAGAACCGCATTCTTGATACTCATCTGGCCCCCTACGGCGTCACCGCCCCTCAGTTCAAAGTGCTGGTGATGGTTGCTCAGTTCGATGCGCAAACGCCGGCTGACCTGTGCCGCATGCTGTCGCTCGATAGCGGTTCCATGACGCGCATGCTGGACCGCCTGGAGCAAAAAGACCTGCTGGCGAGGACTCGATCCGAAGCTGATCGACGCCAGGTACGGCTGATGTTGACGCCAGACGGCCAGCAGCTTTCGGACCTGCTCCCACAGATTGGCGCCAAAGCCATGAATGAAATGGTCGGTGTGCTGGATAGCGAAGAGCTGGCGATGCTGGAAAAGATCCTCACCAAGATTCTGGTCGCCTCTGCAGATCCCATTACCCTGGCGCGGATCGCTGCACGATGAAAACTCCAATCAGGCAGGGTTCGGTCCTGCGCAGTTCATTGAGTCTGGTACTGGTGGCTATGGTCCTGGCCGGTTGCGCCAATTCCAAAGGCCTGAACACCGAAGGCGTCGCGCTGGATACCAAGAGCCTGCACGCCGAAAACAGCCTGCAGGGCATCACCTTGTCGCCCGCAGCCTGGCCGGCCCGTGACTGGTGGAAATCCTTGGGCGACCCTCAGCTCAACGGCTTGATCACCGAAGCCCTGCGCGACAGCCCGGACATGCAAGTCGCCGCCGCGCGTACCCATCAGGCCAATGCGCAAGCCTACGCGGCCAACGCCGAACGTATGCCCACTGTCGATGCCGATGCCGGTATCACTCGCTCGCGCCTTGATCGCGAGCAGGACCCGACGGGGCAGGGCGGACGCTACGGGACGGTGCGCAGCCTGTCGGCAGTCTTCAATTACAACTTCGATCTGTGGGGCGGCCAGCGTGCCGCCTGGGAAGCGGCATTGGGCCAGGCCCGCGCTTCACAGATCGATCAGCAAGCCGCGCAATTGACCGTCGCCGCCGATGTCGCCCGCGCCTACAGCGATCTGGGCCAAGCCTACATCGTGCGCGATCTGGCGGCCGAAGACCTCAAGCGCACCTCGCAAATGCTCGAACTGGGACGTCGGCGTCTGACGTCCGGGATCGACAGCGAGTACCAATATCAGCAAACCGAAAGTCTGGCGGCCAGCTCGCAGGAGTCCCTGGTCGATGCGGACAAACGGTTGCGCTCGGCCAAAATTCAACTGGCGGTGCTGATGGGCAAAGGCCCGGACCGCAGCGATCAATTGTCCCGGCCAAACGTACTCAAGCCCGCAGTCGTCGCATTACCGTCTTCATTGCCCGCTGAATTGCTGGGCCGTCGTCCGGATCTGGTCGCGGCGCGCTGGCGGGTGGAAGCGGCCAGCAAAGACATTGTCGCGAGCAAAACCAACTTCTATCCCAACCTCAACCTGAGCGCGTCGGCGGGGGTGGAGTCCTTGTTGGGCGATGCGATGTTTGGATCGGCCAGCCGCTTCTTCAATGTGGCGCCCACCGTCTCGTTGCCGCTGTTCGACGGCGGTCGCCGCCGCGCGGACCTCGATGCCCGCGATGCCGACTACGACCTCGCCGTGGCCCAGTACAACAAAAGCCTGGTGCGGGCTTTGGGTGATGTCAGCGACAACATCGGCCAGTTGCGCGCGATCAGCGCTCAGATCGACGCGCGTCAGCACGCCACCGACGTCATCAAACAGTCCTATGACACCGGGGTGCAGCGCTACGCCTCGGGCATCGGCAATTACGTCGATGTGCTGACCATCGAACAACAACTTCTGCAATCGCAACGTCAATTGGCGGACCTGAACGCCGAACGCATCGATTTGTCGATCCAGTTGATGCAGGCACTGGGGGGAGGGTTCGCGCCAAGCGGTCCCGGCGAACACGCCGCCTCAGGTACTCAGTCCACTGCGTTGACCCAATAAGGTATTTGTCATGGCCACTGCCTCCGAAAACAACGGTTCACAAAATCCTGCGGCACCCGAACAAAAAGACGCCAACGCGCCAGCACAAGAGAAAGACACGAAAGACCCGAAAGCCGCTGACAGCAAACCCAAGGCCAATCCGCGCAAGCGCAAGCTGCTGCTGATCGGTCTGGCGCTGGTGGTTATCCTCGGCGGCTTGGGCGTCTGGGGTTGGTACGAGTTTTACGGCCGTTGGTACGAAAGCACAGACGATGCCTACGTCAACGGCAACGTGGTGGAAATCACCCCGCAAGTGACTGGGACCGTGGTCAGCATCGGCGCGGACGATGGCGACCTGGTGCGCGAAGGTCAGGTGCTGATTCAGTTCGACCCCAGCGACGCCGAAGTCGCGCAACAAAGCGCGGAGGCCAATCTGGGCCGCACGGTGCGTCAGGTGCGCGGGCTGTACAGCAATGTCGATGGCATGAAGGCGCAACTGGCGGCCCAGCGCGCCGAAGTGCAAAAGGCCCAGGACAACTACAACCGTCGGCGCAATCTGGCAGCGGGCGGGGCGATTTCCCAGGAAGAGCTGTCCCACGCCAAGGACGATCTGACCAGCGCGCAAAACGCCCTCAACAACATCCAGCAGCAACTGGCTACCAGCACCGCGCTGGTGGATGACACCCAAGTGTCGTCGCACCCGGACGTGAAAGCGGCCGCCGCGCAGTTGCGTCAGGCGTACCTGAACAGCGCCCGCAGTACGTTGATCGCTCCGGTCACTGGTTACGTCGCCAAACGTACCGTGCAACTGGGCCAGCGTGTTCAGCCGGGGACCGCGTTGATGGCGGTCATTCCGCTGAATCAGCTGTGGATCGACGCCAACTTCAAGGAAACCCAGCTGGGGCAGATGCGCATTGGCCAGCCCGTGGAGATCGAGGCTGACCTGTATGGCAGCGACGTGACTTACAACGGCACCGTCGACAGTGTGGGCGCCGGCACTGGCAGCGCGTTTGCGTTGTTGCCCGCGCAGAATGCCACCGGTAACTGGATCAAGATCGTGCAGCGAGTGCCGGTGCGGATCCATATCAACCCGGATCAACTGGCGCAAAACCCGCTGCGTATCGGTCTGTCGACGGTCGTAGATGTGAATTTGCATGACCAGAGCGGCCCGGTGTTGGCCCAGCAGCCGCCCAAACAGGCCTCGTTCAGCACCAATGTCTACGAGAAGCAACTGGCTGATGCAGACACCCTGATCGCCCGCCTGATCCACGAAAACAGCGCTGCCACCGGCAAGACCGTGCAGCGTTGACTCGCCAATCCCTGCGCTCCGGGCGGTTGCCTGGAGCGACTTTAAAGCTTCAAAGGATTTGCGATGAGTAACGACGCTCCCGCTTCTTTTACGCCGCCCAGCCTGCTGTTGAGCACCATCGGCCTGTCGCTGGCGACCTTCATGCAGGTGCTCGACACCACGATTGCCAACGTCGCGTTGCCGACGATTTCCGGCAACCTGGGCGTGAGCTCGGACCAAGGCACCTGGGTCATCACCTCGTTTGCGGTCAGTAACGCCATCGCATTGCCACTGACCGGCTGGCTGAGCCGGCGGTTTGGCGAAGTGAAGCTGTTTATCTGGGCGACGCTGCTGTTCGTGATCGCTTCTTTTCTGTGCGGTATTTCCACGTCGATGCCTGAGCTCGTGGGCTTTCGCGTGCTTCAAGGGCTGGTCGCAGGGCCGCTGTATCCCATGGCGCAGACGCTGCTGATCGCAGTCTATCCACCGGCAAAGAGGGGGATGGCCCTGGCACTGCTGGCAATGGTTACCGTGGCGGCGCCCATCGCCGGACCTATTCTCGGCGGCTGGATCACCGACAGTTATGCCTGGCCCTGGATCTTTTTCATCAACGTGCCCATCGGCGTGTTCGCGGCGATCGTGGTCCGCACGCAAATGGCGGCGCGGCCTGTGACCATCACGCGGCAACCGATGGACTATGTCGGGCTGATTACCTTGATCATCGGCGTCGGGGCCTTGCAGGTTGTGCTCGACAAGGGCAACGACCTGGACTGGTTCGCTTCCAACTTCATTATTATCGGCACAGTCATTTCGGCCATTGGCCTGGCCGCGTTCGTGATCTGGGAGCTCACCGACGAACACCCGGTTGTCAATTTGCGGCTGTTTTCCTTCCGCAACTTTCGCGTCGGCACCATTTGTCTGGTGCTGGGCTATTCCGGGTTTTTCGGGATCAACCTGATCCTGCCGCAATGGCTGCAGACGCAAATGGGGTATACGGCGACTTACGCCGGGTTGGCCGTGGCGCCGCTGGGCATATTGCCGGTTTTACTGTCGCCGTTCGTGGGTAAATACGCTCCCAAATTCGACCTGCGGCTGTTGGCCGGACTCGCGTTTTTCGGCATTGGCCTGAGCTGTTTCATGCGTGCGAACTTCACCAGTCAGGTGGATTTCGAGCACATCGCGCTGGTGCAGCTGTTCATGGGGGCCGGGATCGCGTTGTTCTTCATGCCGACCTTGAGCATTCTGCTCTCGGATTTGCCGCCCTCGCAGATTGCCGATGGGTCGGGGCTGGCGACGTTCCTGCGTAACCTGGGCGGCAGTTTCGCGGCGTCGCTGACCACCTGGATCTGGATTCGCCGGGCGAACATGCACCACGCCTATCTCGGGGAGAGCGTGAATGTGTACGAGCCCACCACTCGCCATGCGCTTGAGACGCTGGGCGGGCCGAGCAATCAGGCTTATGCGCAGCTCGACAGCATGGTGACCAGTCAGGCGTACATGATGTCGACGGTGGACTATTTCTACATGATGGGCTGGGTGTTCTTCGCCCTGATTGTGGTGATCTGGATGGCCAAACCGCCGTTCAGCGCCAAGGCTGCGCCGGGTGGGGGCGGGCATTGATGTTGGCGTTGCCAGATATTCTGTAGGAGCGAACTTGTTCGCGATTCAGGTGAACCCTTGTTGGAGCGAGGCTTGCCCGCGAAGAGGTCGTGTCAGTCGACGAATCAGTCTCTGACGCACCGCCTTCGCGGGCAAGCCTCGCTCCAACAAAGATCAGTCGTTCACAAAATCAAACGCACTCAGTTGATAACCCTGCTCATCCACCTGCAACGCCCATCCCTGCCTGTCCCAATCGCCCAACACGATGCGCTGGGCGGTGTCTTCGCCGATCTGCAGTTTGTGGATCGCAGGCCGATGAGTGTGGCCGTGGATCAAGGTTTTTACCCCGAATTCGTTCATGACCCGCGGCACTTCTTCGGGCGTGACGTCGACGATGTCGTTGGCTTTCATGCGGGTTTGCGTCTTGCTTTCGCTACGCAGTTTGCGCGCCAGCTTGTGCCGGGTGCTCAAGGGCAGATGGCGCAGAACCCATAACGTGATCGGGTTGCGCAGATAACGACGCATGCGCTGATAGGCTTCATCGCGCGTGCACAGGCTGTCGCCGTGCATCAGCAAAACCGGCTCGCCGTTGAACTGCACCACGCTCGGATCGGGCAGCAAGGTGCAACCCGCCGCGTTGCAAAAGGCTTTACCGAGCATGAAATCGCGATTGCCGTGCATCAGAAACACCTGAGTGCCGCTGTCGCTCAAGACGCGCAGGGCTTCACAGATAGAGCGCTGGAAGGGCGACATTGCGTCATCGCCGATCCAGGCTTCGAAAAAATCCCCCAGGATGTAAAGCGTCTCGGCCTCGCGGGCGCGGCCGTTGAGCAGATCCAGAAACGCCCGGGTTATGTCCGGGCGTTGCTCTTCCAGATGCAGATCGGAGATCAGCAGTATCACCCAATGATCTCGGCTTTCTCGATGATCACGTCTTCGGCGGGTACATCCTGGTGACCGGCTTTGGAGGTGGTGGCGACAGCTTTGATCTTGTCGACGATCTCGGTGCCTTCGATTACTTCGCCGAACACTGCGTAACCCCAGCCCTGGACGGTCTTGGCGCTGTGGTTGAGAAAGCTGTTGTCCGCGACGTTGATGAAGAATTGCGCGGAGGCCGAATGCGGCTCCATTGTGCGGGCCATCGCTACGCTGTATTTCTTGTTCGGCAGGCCGTTATCGGCTTCGTTCTGAATGCTGGGGCGTTTGTCTTTCTTCTCCTTCATGCCCGGTTCAAAACCACCGCCCTGGACCATGAAGTTGCCGATGACGCGGTGGAAAATGGTGTTTTCGTAATGGCCGGCGTTGACGTATTCGATGAAGTTGGCGACGGTCAACGGCGCTTTTTCGGCGTTCAGTTGCACAACGATGTCGCCGTGATTAGTGGTCAGTTTGACGTTGGACATGGTGTTGGTCGCTCTTTTCAATTCGTATTGGGTGGTTCTTTGCACAAGCCACTGCAGTTTTGTCACTGCGTGCTGTCAGGGGCTTGACAGGTTCGGCTATGATAAGCGCTTTGATTTAGTCGGCCTACCCTGGCCGCCACAAGTACGTTCAAGCAAGGATTTTATGAGCAAGCCCACTCAAGACGCCGCTGCGAATTCAAAGGCAGGTCCTGCGATCCCTACCAACTTTCTGCGCCCGATCGTGCAGGCTGACCTGGATTCGGGCAAGCACACCCAGATCGTGACCCGCTTCCCGCCGGAGCCAAACGGTTACCTGCACATCGGGCACGCCAAGTCGATCTGCGTCAACTTCGGTCTGGCTCAGGAATTCGGTGGTGTGACGCACTTGCGCTTCGATGACACCAACCCGGCCAAGGAAGACCAGGAATACATCGATGCCATCGAAAGCGACGTCAAGTGGTTGGGCTTCCAATGGTCGGGCGAGGTGCGTTACGCCTCGCAGTACTTTGATCAATTGCACGACTGGGCAGTCGAGCTGATCAAATCGGGCAAGGCCTACGTCGATGACCTGACCCCCGAGCAGGCCCGCGAATACCGTGGCACCCTGACCGAGCCGGGCAAGAACAGCCCGTTCCGCGAGCGCAGCGTCGAGGAAAACCTGGACCTGTTCGCCCGCATGAAAGCCGGTGAGTTCGAAGACGGCGCTCGCGTGCTGCGCGCCAAGATCGACATGGCGTCGCCGAACATGAACCTGCGCGACCCGATCCTGTACCGCATTCGCCATGCCCATCACCACCAGACTGGTGACAAGTGGTGCATCTACCCGATCTACGACTTCACCCACGGTCAATCGGACGCCATCGAAGGCATCACGCATTCGATCTGCACCCTGGAGTTCGAAAGCCATCGTCCGCTGTACGACTGGTTTCTGGACAACCTGCCGGTGCCGAGCAAACCGCGTCAGTACGAATTCTCGCGGCTGAACCTGAACTACACCATCACCAGCAAGCGCAAGCTCAAGCAACTGGTTGATGAAAAGCACGTGCAGGGCTGGGATGACCCGCGCATGTCGACGCTGTCGGGCTTCCGCCGCCGTGGCTACACGCCTGCATCGATCCGTAATTTCTGCGAAATGATTGGCACCAACCGTTCCGACGGCGTGGTGGATTTCGGCATGCTCGAATTCAGCATCCGCCAGGACCTGGACCACAACGCGCCGCGCGCCATGTGCGTGCTGCGCCCGTTGAAAGTCGTGATCACCAATTACCCGGAAGGGCAGGTCGATCACCTGGAATTGCCACGTCACCCGCAGAAAGAAGACCTGGGCGTGCGCAAGCTGCCGTTCTCCCGCGAAATCTACATCGACCGCGATGATTTCATGGAAGAGCCGCCAAAAGGCTACAAGCGTCTTGAGCCCAACGGCGAAGTGCGCCTGCGCGGCAGCTACGTGATCCGCGCCGACGAAGCGATCAAGGACGCCGAGGGCAACATCGTCGAGCTGCGTTGCTCGTACGACCCGCAAACCCTGGGCAAGAACCCCGAAGGGCGCAAGGTCAAAGGCGTTGTGCATTGGGTGCCAGCGGCTGAAAGCATCGAGTGCGAAGTGCGTCTGTACGACCGCCTGTTCCGCTCGGCCAACCCGGAAAAAGCCGAAGACGGCCAGAGCTTCCTGGACAACATCAACCCTGATTCACTGCAAGTGCTGACCGGTTGTCGTGCTGAACCTTCGTTGGGTGAAGCTCAACCGGAAGACCGTTTCCAGTTCGAACGCGAAGGTTATTTCTGCGCGGACATCAAGGACTCGAAACCCGGTCATCCGGTATTCAATCGCACGGTCACGCTGCGCGATTCATGGACTTGATGCTGTATCGGTAAGGGGCAGACAGTGCTTTCGATTTTCAACACGCTCACCAAGAGCAAAGAAGTGTTCAAGCCGCTGGACGGCAACAAGGTGCGTATGTACGTCTGCGGGATGACCGTGTACGACTACTGCCACCTGGGCCACGGCCGCAGTATGGTGGCGTTCGACCTGGTGACCCGCTGGTTGCGTTTCAGCGGGTACGAGCTGACCTACGTGCGCAACATCACCGACATCGACGACAAGATCATCAACCGCGCTCGTGACAATGGCGAAGCGTTCGATGCCCTGACCGCGCGCATGATCGACGCAATGCACGAGGACGAAGCGCGCCTGAACATCCTCAAGCCGGACATGGAGCCACGTGCCACCGATTACATCGGCGGCATGCACGACATGATCCAGAGCCTGATCGACAAGGGCTATGCCTACGCGCCGGGCAATGGCGACGTGTATTACCGCGTCGGAAAATTCCTCGGCTACGGCAAGCTGTCGCGCAAGAAGATTGAAGACTTGCGCATCGGCGCACGCATCGAGGTGGATGAGTCCAAGGACGATCCGCTGGATTTCGTTTTGTGGAAAGGCGTCAAACCGGGCGAGCCCAGCTGGGAATCGCCTTGGGGACCGGGCCGCCCGGGCTGGCACATCGAGTGCTCGGTGATGTCCACCTGCTGCCTGGGTGAGACCTTCGATATTCATGGTGGCGGCAGCGATCTTGAGTTCCCGCACCATGAAAACGAAATCGCCCAGAGTGAAGCGGCCACCGGCAAGACCTACGCCAACGCCTGGCTGCACTGCGGCATGATCCGTATCAATGGCGAGAAGATGTCCAAGTCCTTGAACAACTTCTTCACCATTCGCGACGTGCTGGAAAAGTATCAGCCCGAAGTGGTGCGTTACCTGTTGGTGTCCAGCCATTACCGCAGCGCGATCAACTATTCCGAAGACAGCCTGAAGGAATCGAAGTCGGCGCTGGAGCGGTTCTATCATGCGTTGCGTGGCTTGCCGGTTGCAGAGCCAGCGGGGGGCGAAGCCTTCGTCGAGCGCTTTACGGCGGCGATGAACGACGATTTCGGTACGCCGGAAGCCTGTGCGGTGCTGTTCGATATGGTGCGCGAGATCAATCGCCTGCGTGAGACCGATGTGAATGCAGCGGCAGGCCTGGCTGCGCGCTTGAGGCAACTGGCCAGTGTTTTGGGCGTGTTGCAGCTGGAGTCTGATGACTTCTTGCGCGCAGGTGCGCACGGGCGAGTGGATGCAGCCGAAGTGGAAGCGCTGATTGCGGCGCGTCTGCAGGCACGCACCGACAAGAACTGGGCCGAATCGGACCGCATCCGCGACCAGCTCACCGCCATGGGCGTGGTGCTGGAAGACGGCAAGGGCGCTACGACCTGGCGTTTGGCTGATTGATCATCGGCGTTTGATAAAACGCCATCGCGAGCAAGCTCCCTCCCACAGGATATTCATCGCATGTGGGAGAGAGCTTGCTCGCGATAGCGTCAAACCAGTCACCGACAGATTTCAAGCTATCCGGTCAATCAAAACCCCTGCTCGCGCAGCCGCTTATAAAGCGTATTCCTGCTGACCCCGAGCCGCTTGGCCAGGTGAGAAATATTCCCTCCGCTCTCCTGCAGCAACTCGTTCAAATCTTCCGCCGAGGCCAGGATGGCTTTGGCGTTTAGCGCTTCGACAGGCTGAGACAGTTCAGTATCCATCTCCAGATCAGCGAAAAAATCCTCCGGCAAATGCTCGGCAGAAATCACGTCGTCATCGGCCAACGCCAGCGCCACTTGAATCACATTGCTCAATTGACGCAAATTTCCCGGCCATGGGTGACGGGCGAACAGCGCCATGACCTGCGCATCGAAGCCGGCGGTTTGCTGGGGCTCGCGGTGTTGTTCCCATAAGCTGCGCACCAACGCAGCCTTGTCGGTTCGCTCGCGCAACGGCGGCAGCTCAAGATTCAAGCCGCTGATGCGGTAGTACAAATCCTGGCGGAAATGCCCGCTCTGCACCTGTTCGCGCAGTGAGCAGTGGGTCGCGGAAATCACTCGAATATCCACCGGGTACAGCTCGCTGCTACCCAGTGGTTGCACGCAGCGTTCCTGCAAAACCCTAAGCAGCCGCGCCTGAACCGGCAGTGGCATGTCGCCAATCTCGTCGAGAAACAATGTGCCTTTGTCCGCTTTGCGGATCAGGCCGATGCTGCCTTTGTGGTGAGCGCCGGTGAACGCGCCTTTCTCGTAACCGAACAGTTCGGCCTCAACCAGTTCAGACGGGATTGCCGCGCAGTTCACGGCAATCAGCGGCTGCTGTGCGCGGGAGCTGGCCTGATGCAGCGCCTTGACGAACACCTCTTTGCCCACGCCGGTTTCGCCGTGCATCAACAACGGGACGTTCTTTTCCAGCAGGCGCTGTGCCTGACGGGCGGCTTTGGCCACTTTCTCGTCGCCAAATCCCAAAGCTGTCAATCCAGCGGACTCGCCGATGTTAGGTTTCTTCGCAGCGGGCACGGTTCTCAGCTGCACAACCTGAGCCTTGGGCCGTTTCAGCAGGCAGTGAAAACGGTTATGCCCAGACGCCTGAAGCGCGAACGGCTGGCCTTCCGGTTGATCGAGCAATTGGGAAACCGGCGCCTTGAACAGGTCTTCAATGTTCACCCGCAGCAAACTGACGCCCAGCAAGTTGTCCGCACGGCGATTGGCACAAAGGATCTGGCCGCTTTCGTCAAACACCAATAAGCCCGCCCACTGACTGTCAAGGTTGTTCAGCCCGGTGTTGAAGGTGAGCTGAAAGTAACTGTGCTGGAACTGGTCGAGGATCAGCCGGTTTTCGATGGTCTGGCTCATCATCTTCACCATCCCCAGCGTGTGGGAGGGTGGCAGGAAGCTGTCACTGGAGACATCGAGCACGGCGATCATGCGGCGGCTGGCGTCGAAAATCGGCGCGGCGGAACCGGTCATGAAGCGATTGGCCTTCAAAAAATGTTCATCGTGCTCGATGTGCACAGCCTGTTCGCAGGCCAGCGCCGTGCCAATCGCGTTGGTGCCGGTGGCTTGCTCGACCCAGGTTGCGCCCGGCACGAATCCAAGGCTCTGCGCCGGATCGACAAAGCGCTTGTTGCCCCAGGCATTCAGTACCTGGCCTTGCTGGTCGGCCAGCAGGATCAGGCAGTTGGAATTGCTCAGGATGTTTTCGTAGAAGGGCAGGACCTGCTGGTGCGTGGTCTGCACCAGCGAATGGTGGCGCTCCAGCAGCTGTGCCACCTGCTGCTCGGGCAGTTGCCCAAACGCCGGGCGCGATTGATGGTCCAGGCCAAACTCACGGCAGCGGGCCCATGAATCCTGAATGATGGTGTCGTGACTGCTGGGGATGCCAGGAAGTGCCATGGGTATGAGTCCGCGAGTGCTTATTATTGTGCTTTGTTTTTTGTAGGCGGCTTGCATGAGCATCCGTGCCCGGAACGTCTCCACATTGTTGTTCAGGATTGTTCAAAGTCAACGTTCATTTTGTTCAGCTGTTCAGTGTTTGCTGTTCATTTTTGTTCAGCAACGAATATAAAAATCCGGAATAAAAGACGTCGCAGGCTCTAGCACGGCCCTCTTGGCCTTGCGCGCGTAAGCGAACCCCGGTTGGCACGATTGTCGCTATCCAACAGGCAGGTCGACGAACGTTGCGACTTGAAATGCATAACTCTAATAAGAACTGAGAAAGGGCACGCCATGTCTCTCACGCTTGAGCACGTCAGCCGCGCAGTCGACGGTCAGATCTGGATCGACGATGCTTCGCTGAGCTTCGAACCCGGCTCATTCAACGTATTGCTGGGGCGCACCTTATCAGGCAAAACTAGCCTGATGCGTCTGATGGCCGGGCTGGACAAGCCGGACAGCGGCCGAGTACTGATGAATGGCAAAGATGTCACCAAGGTTGCGGTGCGCCACCGCAATGTTTCGATGGTGTACCAACAATTCATCAACTACCCCAGCATGACCGTCTTCGACAACATCGCCTCGCCACTGCGCCAGGCCGGTGTCTCGAACGAGCAAATCCAGGAGAAGGTTCTGGAAACCGCAAAAATGCTGCGGATCGAAAAATTCCTCACCCGTTATCCCCTCGAACTTTCCGGCGGCCAGCAGCAGCGCACGGCCATGGCGCGCGCGCTGGTCAAGGACGCTGAGCTGATCCTGTTCGATGAGCCTTTGGTCAACCTGGACTACAAGCTGCGCGAAGAGCTGCGCCAGGAGATGCGCCTGTTGTTTGAAGCGCGCCACACCATCGCGATCTACGCCACCACCGAACCCAACGAAGCGCTGGCCCTGGGCGGCACCACCACCATTCTTCACGAAGGTCGGGTGATTCAAAGTGGCAGGACGCCAGAGGTGTACCACCAGCCGAAAACCGTGCTGGCCGCCGAGCTGTTTTCCGAGCCGCCGATCAACCTGATGCCGGGGCGCATAGAGGGCAACGAAGTCAGCTTCGCCAATTTCGTGCACTTCCCGCTCAACGTCGACCTGCGCAATATCGGCGATGGCGACTACCGCTTTGGCGTGCGTCCGAGCCATTTGAGTCTTGTGCCGTCCAATGACGATGATCTGGAACTGGCGGTGACCGTTGAGCTGGCCGAAATCAGCGGCTCGGAAACCTTCCTTCATGTGCGCAACGAGCACTTTTCTCTGGTGCTGCATTTGCCGGGCGTGCACGCCTACGACGTTGACGCGTCGATCCGCGTGTACATCCCCACGCACAAACTATTCGTGTTCGATCAGCAGGGCCGCCTGATTCAGGCTCCGGGCCTGCGCATGGCGAGGGTTGCCTGATGGCTGAGATTCGCTTGCAAAACCTCGCCCATAGCTACAGTGCCACCCCGAGTGGCCCTGAAGATTATGCGATCCGCGAGATGAGCCACATCTGGGAGCAGGGTGGGGCGTATGCCTTGCTTGGCCCGTCTGGCTGCGGGAAATCGACCCTGCTCAATATCATCTCCGGCCTGCTGAGCCCGTCGGAAGGCAAGGTGATGTTCGACAGCACAGTGGTTAACGACATGTCTCCCGAGCAGCGCAACATCGCTCAGGTTTTCCAGTTCCCGGTGGTTTATGACACCATGACGGTGTACGACAACCTGGCTTTCCCGCTGCGCAATCAAGGCATGGACGAAAAGAAGATCCAGATCAAGGTCGGGGAAATCGCCGACGTCCTGGACCTGCAGCCGCTGTTGAAAAAGAAAGCCAAGAACCTCACCGCCGACGAGAAGCAGAAAGTGTCGATGGGGCGCGGGCTGGTGCGCGATGACGTATCAGCGATCCTGTTCGACGAACCGCTGACCGTGATCGACCCGCACCTGAAGTGGAAACTGCGGCGCAAGCTCAAGCAGATCCACGAGCAGTTCAATATCACCATGGTCTACGTCACCCACGATCAGCTCGAGGCCTCGACCTTTGCCGACAAGATCGCGGTGATGTACGGCGGCCAGATCGTGCAGTTCGGCACGCCGCGCGAATTGTTCGAAAAACCCCACCACACCTTCGTCGGTTACTTCATTGGCAGTCCCGGCATGAACCTGATCGACGTCACGCCGCAGCCTGGCGGTGTGGGTTTTGGCGACATTCACTTGCCCCTGTCCGAAGGTTTGCAGCAACGCCTGGCTGCCACCCAATGGAGCACATTGAAAGTCGGCATTCGTCCGGAGTTCGTGCACCTGTGGGACGGTCCTTACGACGACGCGATGTGCGCCGAAGTGACCTACATCGAGGATCTGGGGACTTACAAGATCATCACGCTGAAGCTGGCCGGCCAGTTGCTCAAGGTCCGCGTGCCGGAAGACAAACCCTTGCCGCAGGGCCAGGCCTGGATCAGTTTTCCCGGTCAGTGGTTGATGCTGTACGCCGACGATTATCTGCTCGAAGCCAGCCCGGCCAATGAGGTGCCCCATGAGTAAGGTGCAGAACAACAAGGCCTGGTGGCTGGTCATGCCAGTGTTCTTGCTGGTGGCGTTCAGCGCCATCATCCCGATGATGACCGTGGTCAACTATTCGGTGCAGGACATCTTCGACCAGTCCAGCCGCTACTTCGTGGGCACTGACTGGTTCAGGCAAGTGCTGCAGGACCCGCGTCTGCACGACTCGCTGCTGCGTCAGTTCATTTATTCGGCCTGTGTGCTGCTGATTGAAATCCCGCTGGGTATCGCCATCGCGCTCACCATGCCGACCAAGGGGCGCTGGTCGTCGCTGTGCCTGATCGTCATGACCATACCGCTGCTGATCCCGTTCAACGTGGTCGGCACCATCTGGCAGATCTTTGGCCGTGGCGATATCGGCCTGCTGGGCTGGTTCCTCAATAACGTCCTGGGCATCAGCTACAACTATGCAGCCAATGCTTCGGACGCCTGGGTGACGGTGCTGATCATCGACGTTTGGCACTGGACGTCACTGGTAGCGCTGCTGGCCTATTCCGGTCTACGGGCGATTCCGGATGTGTATTACCAGGCGGCGCGCATCGATCGGGCTTCGAGCTGGGCGGTATTTCGTCATATCCAGTTGCCCAAGATGAAGAGCGTGCTGTTGATCGCGGTGATGCTGCGCTTCATGGACAGCTTCATGATCTACACCGAGCCGTTCGTACTCACCGGCGGCGGGCCGGGCAACTCGACCACCTTCCTCAGCCAGACACTGACCACTATGGCGCTGGGTCAATTCGACCTGGGCCCGGCGGCGGCATTCTCGCTGGTGTACTTCCTGATCATTCTGTTGGTGTCGTGGGTGTTCTACACCGCCATGACCCACGGCGAAAAGAATTGAGGAGCGGCCGATGAGCACGCGCGAAAGTGGTTCCTGGAAAAAAATCGTGCCGTTGTGGATTTACCTGGTGTTCCTGCTATTGCCGATCTACTGGCTGGTGAACATGTCGTTCAAGACCAACACCGAAATCCTCGGCGGTCTGACGCTGTTTCCGCAGGACTTCACCTGGGCGAACTACAAGGTGATCTTTACCGACGAAAGCTGGTACAGCGGCTACATTAATTCGCTGTACTACGTCTGCCTGAATACCGTGATATCGCTGAGCGTGGCGTTGCCAGCGGCTTATGCCTTTTCACGCTATCGTTTTCTGGGCGACAAGCACCTGTTCTTCTGGTTGCTGACCAACCGTATGGCGCCGCCGGCAGTGTTCCTTCTGCCGTTTTTCCAGCTGTATTCATCCATTGGTCTGTTCGACACCCACATTGCCGTTGCTCTGGCTCACTGCCTGTTCAACGTGCCGTTGGCGGTGTGGATTCTCGAAGGATTCATGTCCGGGGTGCCGAAAGAAATCGACGAAACCGCCTACATCGACGGCTACAGTTTTCCGAAGTTCTTCGCGAAGATCTTCATCCCGTTGATCGGCTCCGGCATTGGGGTCACCGCGTTTTTCTGCTTCATGTTTTCGTGGGTCGAGCTGTTGCTGGCGCGCACCCTGACTTCGGTCAACGCCAAGCCCATCGCGGCGGTGATGACCCGGACAGTGTCGGCATCGGGTATCGATTGGGGGGTGCTGGCAGCGGCGGGAGTGTTGACTATTCTGCCGGGCATGCTGGTGATCTGGTTCGTTCGCAATCACGTGGTCAAGGGCTTTGCTCTTGGTCGTGTCTGAGGAGTCGACAAAATGGAGTGGATGTCCTGGACGCTGCCTACCGCAATTTTCTTTGGCAGCATCGCCGCGATACTGGTCGGTATGACTGCCTGGGAATTGCGCTCGGCGAGCATTGAGCGGCGAGGTTTCTTGCCGATTGCCACTACCCGTGGCGATCGGTTGTTCATCGGGTTACTCGGCAGCGCCTACCTGCATTTGCTGGTCATTGGCGCGACCGACTGGAGCATCTGGGTCGCGTCGGGGATTTCCCTGGTGTGGCTGTTGGTGGTCATGCGTTGGGGTTGATTGCAAGTCGTACACGCGCCGTTCCCGTGGGGAGGCGTTTACAGTTGGGAAAGCCGAACTACATAAGAAAAACTGGAGGTGTCTATGTTCAATAAGAAAAACAAGCTGCGACATAGTGTGACGGTAGCAACGTTGGTCATGCTCAGCGGGATGAGCGTTTCGGCGTGGGCCGATCAGTACGAGGATGCCGCGAAGAAATGGGCGGCCAGCGAGTTCAAGCCGACGACCCTTTCCGATGCTGACCAGCTCAAGGAACTGGAGTGGTTCATCAAAGCAGCAGAGCCGTTCCGTGGCATGGACATCAAGGTGGTTTCGGAAACCCTGACCACCCACGAATATGAATCCAAGACCCTGGCCAAGGCTTTCACTGAAATCACCGGCATCAAAGTGACTCACGACCTGTTGCAGGAAGGTGACGTCATCGAAAAGCTGCAGACGGCCATGCAGTCCGACAAAAGTATCTATGACGGTTGGGTCAACGACTCCGACCTGATCGGTACGCACTTCCGCTACGGTAAGGCGATGTCCCTGACAGACCTGATGGCAAGCGCCGAGGGTGCGAAGGTTACGTCTCCTACGCTGGACATCAAGGACTTCATCGGTACCTCGTTCACCACCGCGCCGGACGGCAAGCTCTATCAGCTGCCCGACCAACAGTTTGCCAACCTGTACTGGTTCCGCGCCGACTGGTTTGATCGTGCGGACCTGAAAGAGAAATTCAAGGCCAAGTACGGCTACGAGCTGGGGGTTCCGGTGAACTGGTCAGCCTATGAGGACATCGCCAAGTTCTTCAGTGAAGACGTCAAGGAAATCGACGGCAAGAAAGTCTACGGCCACATGGACTACGGTAAAAAAGACCCGTCCCTGGGCTGGCGCTTCACCGATGCCTGGTTCTCCATGGCCGGCAGCGGCGACAAAGGCTTGCCGAACGGCTTGCCGGTGGACGAGTGGGGTATCCGCGTAGAAGACTGCCACCCGGTGGGTTCGAGCATCACCCGCGGCGGCGACACCAACGGCCCGGCGGCTGTGTTCGCGACCCAGAAATACATCGACTGGCTCAAGGCCTACGCGCCACCTGAAGCGGCAGGCATGACGTTCTCCGAGTCCGGCCCTGTGCCGTCCCAGGGTAACGTTGCCCAGCAGATCTTCTGGTACACCGCCTTCACTGCTGATATGACCAAGCCTGGTCTGCCAGTGATGAACAGCGATGGCACGCCGAAGTGGCGCATGGCGCCGTCGCCTAAAGGCCCGTACTGGAAAGAGGGCATGAAGCTCGGTTACCAGGACGTGGGTTCGTGGACGTTCCTGAAGTCTTCGGAAGAGAAGAAACGCCTGGCGGCCTGGCTCTACGCGCAGTTCGTGACGTCCAAATCGGTCTCGCTGAAGAAAACCATCGTCGGCCTGACACCGATTCGTGAGTCGGACATCAACTCCAAGGAGATGACTGCCCTGGCGCCGAAACTTGGCGGTCTGGTGGAGTTCTACCGCAGCCCGGCCCGCGTGCAATGGTCGCCCACCGGCACCAACGTTCCGGATTATCCGAAGCTGGCTCAGCTGTGGTGGAGTCACGTAGCTGAAGCGGTTACCGGCGAGAAAACCGCGCAAGTGGCCCTCGACGGTCTGGCCAAGGATCAGGATGCGATCATGACCCGTATCGAGCGCTCCAAGGTCCAGGACGCAAGCGGTTGCGCACCGAAGATGAACCCGGAGACCTCGGCTGAAGAGTGGTACAGCAAGGCGGAAAAAAGCGGCGGCAAGTTCCTCGCGCCGCAACGCAAACTGGCCAACGAGAAACCGAAAGGCGAAACCATTGCCTACTCCGATCTCCTGAAAAGCTGGGAAGCGGCCAAGAAGTAAGTTCTGATACCGCTGGAGCGGTGCTCTGCAGGAGCGAATTTGTTGGCAGGCGGCACGACTGGAAGACTCGGTCGCGCCTCTTGCCAACAAGTCGGCTCCTGCAGAATCGCTGAATGAAGAGATAAAAAAACGGCACCCACGGGTGCCGTTTTTTATTGGCCTGATCGGTCGAGCTGATCAGCCGTGCAGCGTCTCTGCTGCGTACAAAGTGTTTTCCAGCAGGCACGCGCGGGTCATTGGGCCAACGCCGCCTGGCACAGGGGTGATCCAGCCGGCGCGGGGCAGGGCAGTCTCGTAGACCACATCGCCCACCAGCTTGCCGTCTTCCTGACGGTTGATCCCGACGTCAATGACGATGGCGCCTGGTTTGATCCACTCACCCTTGACCAGCCCGGGCTTGCCGGCAGCGACTACCACCAGATCGGCGCGACCCACGTGGCCTGCCAGATCCTGGGTGAAGCGATGGGTCACGGTGACGGTGCAGCCGGCGAGCAACAGCTCCATGGCCATCGGGCGCCCGACGATATTGGAAGCGCCAACGACGACTGCATCTTTGCCGTACAGATCGACGCCGGTGCTTTCCAGCAGGGTCATGATCCCCTTTGGGGTGCAAGGGCGCAGCAGCGGGATACGCTGGGCCAGACGACCGACGTTATAAGGATGGAAGCCATCGACGTCTTTGTCCGGGCGGATGCGCTCCAGTAGGCTGGAAGCATCCAGATGCTCCGGCAGCGGCAGTTGCAGAAGAACGCCATCGATGGCCGGGTCGTCGTTCAGGCGGTCGATGAGGTCGGTCAGTTCGGTCTGGGTGGTTTCGCTGGGCAGGTCATAGGCCTGGGAAATGAACCCGACCTCTTCGCAGTCTTTGCGTTTGTGTGAGACGTAAACCTGAGAGGCGGGGTCGCTGCCGACCAGTATCACCGCCAGGCCCGGCGTGCGCAGGCCTTGCTCGTGACGCTCGGCGACACGTTTGGCGATCTGCTGGCGCAGGTTGGCTGCGATCGCTTTGCCGTCTATTAGTTTTGCAGTCATTACGCGTGATTAACCATCGGAAGGGAGGAAAAAAGAGCGCGCATTCTCGCATGACATCGCCCAAGGGCAAAGGCGGTTGGTCTGCATAATCCCCTAACCCCTTTAATTAACTGAATTTTTTAGAAAAAAGAGTTGACGACCTTTTAGACCGTCTATAAGATTCGTCGCACTTGTCGGGCACAGCCTAGCACTGAGTAGCCGGAAACGGCTGGCGAGGTCGGTAGGTTGATTGAGTCAGGTAGGGTTTAGATGGCTCAGCTTGATTGAAGCGCTTGGTTTGTAGTCGAAAGAATACAAATTATATAAGTGCCCGTAGCTCAGCTGGATAGAGCATCCGCCTTCTAAGCGGATGGTCGCAGGTTCGAGTCCTGCCGGGTGCGCCATTAACGGCAGCTTTGGCACAAGTAGCATTCAATTTGAATGCGTCGGTTACAACGCAATATGGTGGGCGTAGCTCAGTTGGTAGAGCACGGGATTGTGACTCCCGTTGTCGAGGGTTCGATCCCCTTCGTCCACCCCATATTCGAAGAAGGCGCCAGACTTATAATCTGGCGCCTTTGCTTTAACAGCTTCAAACGCGGATGTGGTGGAATTGGTAGACACACTGGATTTAGGTTCCAGCGCCGCAAGGTGTGAGAGTTCGAGTCTCTCCGTCCGCACCAGTAAAAACCTTGAAAACTGCCTTGGCGTTTTCAAGGGATAGAAAAGCCGCCTAGTGCGGCTTTTTTTGTTTCAGCGTATTGGTTTCATGATGCAGCAACCCCGGCGGCTCTTCGGTCGCAGGGTTGTCTGGACTGTTTCCAGGGACTGGATCGATATTCGGTCATGGTGCGCTTCCTTTATATAGGAGCGGATCAGGCCTGTCCCAGAGCGCTCGCGATGACCATTAGTGTATGCAGCGCATCCCTTGATTGGTTCCACTTTATTTACCCTGATTGAGTAGGGTGACTTCTTGAGTTTGACCCACTAGAATGCTTGCCCTTGATTCTGGGGTCGGAAACGGCCGGCTAACGTCTGTGCAACGAGGAATATCCATGCAAGTTTCTGTTGAAAACACTTCCACTCTTGAGCGCCGCATGACCATTGGCGTGCCAGCTGAGCGCATCGAGACCGAAGTCAACAAGCGTCTGCAGCAGACCGCACGTAAAGCCAAGATCCCGGGCTTCCGCCCAGGCAAAGTGCCTATGAGCGTGATCCGCCAGCGTTACGAAGACGGTGCTCGTCAGGATGCATTGGGCGACCTGATCCAGGCGACCTTCTACGAAGCCGTTGTAGAGCAAAAGCTGAACCCGGCTGGCGCTCCGTCGGTTGAGCCAAAATCCTTCGAAAAGGGCAAGGACCTGGAATACGTCGCTACGTTCGAAGTATTCCCTGAGTTCACTGTTGCCGGTTTCGAATCCGTTGCCGTTGAGCGTCTGTCCGCCGATGTGGCCGACAGCGATCTGGACAACATGCTGGAAATCCTGCGCAAGCAGAACGTTCGTTTTGAAGAGACCGATCGCGCTGCTCAGAACGAAGACCAGCTGAACATCGATTTCGTGGGCAAGATCGACGGCGAAGAGTTCGCTGGCGGTTCCGCTACCGGCACTCAGCTGGTACTGGGTTCTGCTCGTATGATCCCAGGCTTCGAAGACGCTCTGGTTGGCGCCAAGGCGGGCGAGAAGCGTGTCCTGACCCTGACGTTCCCTGAGGATTATCAGAATCTGGAACTGGCCGGCAAACCGGTTGAGTTCGACGTGACCGTCAACACTGTTTCCGAACCAAAACTGCCTGAGTTGAACGAAGCGTTCTTCAATCAGTTCGGTATCAAGGAAACCGGTATCGACGGCTTCCGCACCGAAGTTCGCAAGAACATGGAGCGCGAACTGCGTCAGGCGATCAAATCCAAGGTCAAGAACCAGGTAATGGACGGCTTGCTGGCCGCCAACCCGATCGAAGTGCCTAAAGCGCTGCTGGAAAACGAAGTGAACCGTCTGCGTGTTCAGGCCGTTCAACAGTTTGGCGGCAACATCAAGCCAGACCAGCTGCCGGCCGAGCTGTTCGAAGAGCAAGCCAAGCGTCGCGTCGAGCTGGGTCTGATCGTTGCTGAAGTGGTCAAGCAGTTCGACCTCAAGCCTGACGAAGATCGCGTTCGCGAACTGATCAAGGAAATGGCTTCCGCTTACCAGGAGCCAGAGCAGGTTGTGTCCTGGTACTACAAGAACGAACAGCAAATGAACGAAGTGCGTTCGGTTGTGCTGGAAGAGCAAGTTGTGGATACTGTTTTGCAGAAAGCGAGCGTGACCGACAAAGCGGTCTCGTACGAAGAAGCTGTCAAGCCGGTGGAAGCTCCACAAGCCGACTGATTTCTCCTCTCGTTCGAAAACACCATAAGCCAGCCTTCGCGCTGGCTTATGCGTATTCAAGACATGACTATTTGGGAGTGAATGCCGGACATGTCCCGCAATTCTTATATTCAGCAGAACTCTGACATCCAGGCCGCAGGCGGTCTGGTCCCGATGGTTATCGAGCAGTCCGCCCGTGGCGAACGCGCCTACGACATCTACTCGCGCCTGCTCAAGGAGCGAGTGATCTTTCTGGTTGGCCCGGTAGAAGACTACATGGCCAACCTGATCTCGGCGCAACTGCTGTTCCTTGAAGCGGAAAACCCGGACAAGGACATCCATCTTTACATCAACTCACCAGGCGGTTCGGTAACTGCAGGCATGGCGATCTACGACACCATGCAGTTCATCAAGCCAGACGTATCGACCACATGCATGGGCCAGGCCTGCAGCATGGGTGCGTTCCTGCTGGCCGGTGGCGCACATGGCAAGCGTTTCGCATTGCCGAACTCGCGCGTCATGATTCACCAGCCACTGGGCGGTTTCCAGGGTCAGGCTTCGGATATCGACATCCATGCCAAAGAGATCCTGTTCATTCGTCAGCGTCTGAATGAATTGCTGGCTCACCACACCGGTCAGTCGCTGGAAACCATCGAGAAAGACACCAACCGCGACAATTTCATGAGCGCCGAACGCGCTGCTGAATACGGCCTGGTTGATTCGGTTCTCGACAAACGCCAAATGGTCAAATGACTGCTAGATAGGCAGTAATCCCGGGTGGCCGGACATCCGTGCCACCTGCGGACTTGAAAAAGCCCGCAATTGCCTTCATCTTGTGTTGCAAGCCTACCGGATTGGATCGATCGAATGACTGACACCCGCAACGGCGAGGATAACGGCAAACTGCTTTACTGCTCCTTCTGCGGCAAAAGCCAGCATGAAGTACGCAAGTTGATTGCCGGCCCCTCGGTATTTATCTGTGACGAGTGCGTCGACCTGTGCAACGACATCATCCGCGAGGAGGTGCAGGAAGCCCAGGCAGAAAGCAGCGCCCATAAATTACCATCGCCTAAAGAAATCAGCGGCATCCTTGACCAGTATGTAATCGGTCAGGAACGTGCCAAAAAGGTTCTCGCGGTAGCGGTGTATAACCACTACAAGCGCTTGAACCAGCGCGACAAGAAAAATGACGATGTTGAGTTAGGCAAGAGCAACATCCTGCTGATCGGCCCGACGGGCTCCGGCAAGACCCTGCTGGCGGAAACGCTGGCTCGTTTGCTCAATGTGCCGTTCACCATTGCCGACGCCACCACCCTGACCGAAGCCGGTTATGTTGGTGAGGACGTGGAAAATATCATCCAGAAGTTGTTGCAGAAGTGCGATTACGACGTAGAAAAAGCCCAGATGGGTATTGTCTACATCGATGAAATCGACAAGATTTCGCGCAAGTCTGACAACCCTTCAATCACTCGTGACGTGTCCGGTGAAGGCGTGCAACAGGCCTTGCTGAAACTGATCGAGGGCACTGTGGCTTCCGTTCCGCCTCAAGGCGGTCGCAAGCACCCACAGCAGGAATTCCTGCAAGTGGACACGCGTAACATCCTGTTCATCTGCGGCGGCGCGTTCTCAGGACTTGAAAAAGTCATCCAGGCGCGTTCTACCCGTGGCGGTATCGGTTTCAACGCGGAAGTGCGCAGCAAGGAAGAAGGCAAGAAGGTGGGCGAGTCCCTGCGTGAAGTCGAGCCTGACGATTTGGTCAAGTTTGGTCTGATCCCGGAATTCGTTGGCCGTCTGCCAGTATTAGCCACGCTGGACGAGCTGGACGAAGCTGCGTTGATGCAGATTCTGACCGAGCCGAAGAACGCGTTGACCAAGCAATACGGCAAGCTGTTCGAAATGGAAGGCGTGGACCTTGAGTTCCGTCCGGACGCGCTCAAATCGGTCGCTCGTCGTGCGCTGGAGCGCAAGACCGGTGCCCGAGGCCTGCGCTCCATCCTCGAAGGCGTGCTGCTCGACACCATGTATGAAATCCCGTCGCAGTCCGACGTGAGCAAAGTGGTGATCGATGAAAGCGTCATCGAAGGCACGTCCAAGCCGCTGTTGATCTACGAAAACAGTGAGCCACCTGCCAAAGTGGCGCCTGACGCGTAAGCGTCGGTGACATGGGCAGGATGTAAACGCAGAGGGGCCTTCGGGCCCCTTTTGTATTTGAAGCGGTTTGGCTTTTCGTTAAACCCGCGCTTGTTTTTTTAGGTATCTACCCCCATCTTGATTTTCAGCTCATATCTATCTGTCCATGGCCTTACGGCCGCCGTAGAGGCGAAATCATGAAGACGACCATTGAATTGCCTCTTTTGCCATTGCGCGATGTTGTGGTTTATCCGCATATGGTTATCCCACTGTTCGTGGGGCGCGAGAAGTCAATCGAGGCCCTTGAAGCCGCGATGACCGGCGACAAGCAAATCCTCCTGCTCGCGCAAAGAAACCCAGCAGACGATGATCCTGGTGAAGACGCTCTATATAGCGTGGGCACTGTTGCAACTGTATTGCAGCTGCTGAAGCTGCCTGATGGCACCGTCAAAGTGCTGGTCGAAGGTGAGCAACGCGGGTCTGTCGAGCGCTTCATCGAAGTCGATGGCCACTGCCGTGCCGAAGTCGCGCTGATCGATGAAGTCGACGCGCCGGACCGAGAGTCCGAAGTATTCGTGCGCAGCCTGCTGGCTCAGTTCGAACAATACGTACAGCTGGGCAAAAAGGTCCCGGCTGAAGTGCTGTCCTCGCTCAACAGCATTGATGAGCCAGGCCGTCTGGTCGATACCATGGCAGCGCACATGGCGCTGAAAATCGAGCAGAAGCAGGAAATCCTCGAGATCATTGACCTGTCCGCACGGGTCGAACACGTGCTCGCCTTGCTGGATGCCGAGATCGACCTGCTGCAGGTGGAGAAACGCATCCGTGGCCGCGTGAAGAAACAAATGGAGCGCAGTCAGCGCGAGTACTACCTGAATGAGCAGATGAAGGCCATTCAGAAAGAGCTCGGGGACAGCGACGAGGGTCACAACGAAATCGAAGAGCTGAAAAAGCGCATCGACGCCGCTGGCCTGCCTAAAGATGCACTGACCAAGGCGACTGCCGAGCTGAACAAGCTCAAGCAGATGTCGCCGATGTCTGCCGAAGCCACCGTTGTTCGTTCCTACATCGACTGGCTGGTTCAGGTGCCTTGGAAAGCACAGAGCAAGGTGCGCCTGGATCTGGCGCGCGCCGAAGACATTCTTGACGCCGACCACTACGGTCTGGATGAGGTCAAAGAACGTATCCTTGAATACCTTGCCGTGCAAAAACGGGTGAAGAAGATTCGTGGCCCAGTGCTGTGCCTGGTCGGTCCTCCGGGGGTGGGTAAAACATCGCTGGCCGAATCCATCGCCCATGCCACGAACCGTAAGTTCGTGCGGATGGCCTTGGGCGGCGTGCGCGACGAAGCGGAAATCCGCGGTCACCGTCGTACCTATATCGGTTCGATGCCGGGTCGCCTGATCCAGAAAATGACCAAAGTGGGCGTGCGCAACCCGCTGTTCCTGCTCGATGAAATCGACAAAATGGGCAGCGACATGCGCGGTGATCCTGCCTCGGCGTTGCTCGAAGTCCTCGATCCAGAGCAGAACCACAATTTCAACGACCATTATCTGGAAGTTGATTACGACCTGTCAGACGTGATGTTCCTGTGCACCGCGAACTCCATGAATATCCCGGCCGCGTTGCTGGATCGTATGGAAGTTATCCGCCTGCCTGGCTATACCGAAGACGAAAAAATCAACATCGCGACCAAGTATCTTTCGCCCAAGCAAATTGCTGCGAACGGGTTGAAGAAGGGCGAAATCGAGTTTGATGCCGAGGCCATTCGCGACATTATCCGGTATTACACCCGTGAAGCCGGTGTCCGTAGTCTTGAGCGCCAGATTGCTAAAGTCTGCCGCAAGGCGGTAAAGGAACACGCACACGAGAAGCGTTTTTCGGTGAAGGTCACGGCCGATATGCTGGAAAATTTCCTCGGTGTTCGCAAATTCCGTTACGGATTGGCCGAGCAACAGGACCAGATTGGTCAGGTTACTGGTCTTGCGTGGACTCAGGTGGGCGGCGAATTGCTGACCATCGAAGCCGCTGTGGTGCCGGGCAAAGGTCAATTGATCAAGACCGGGTCGCTGGGTGACGTGATGGTCGAATCGATCACCGCTGCACTGACGGTTGTGCGCAGTCGCGCGAAAAGTCTCGGCATCCCCGTGGACTTCCACGAGAAGCGCGACACCCATATCCACATGCCGGAAGGGGCGACCCCCAAAGACGGCCCTAGCGCAGGCGTAGGCATGTGCACGGCACTGGTTTCAGCCCTGACACAGATACCTGTGCGCGCCGACGTGGCAATGACCGGGGAAATCACGCTTCGCGGGCAGGTTCTGGCCATTGGCGGGTTGAAGGAAAAACTGCTGGCGGCACACCGCGGCGGAATCAAAACGGTGATCATTCCTGAAGAAAACGTTCGTGATCTGAAAGAGATTCCGGACAACATCAAACAGGATCTACAGATCAAGCCGGTTAAATGGATTGACGAAGTCCTGCAAATTGCGCTGCAATACGCGCCGGAGCCCTTGCCGGATGTGGCTCCGGAGATGGTTGCGAAGGATGAAAAACGCGAGTCTGACTCTAAGGAAAGAATTAGCACGCATTAGTCTGAGGGGCTTCCTTGACAGCTTTTTAGAGCCCTTGTTATAAAGCGGCTCTTCAAAGCCAGGCAGTCAATATAGTCAGGCCACTCAGCGCTCGTTTGGCTACACCAAAAAACTTAGAAAATACTCAAATAGATATAAGGGGACTTAGAGTGAACAAGTCGGAACTGATTGATGCTATCGCTGCATCCGCTGATATCCCGAAAGCTGCTGCCGGCCGTGCGCTGGACGCAGTTATCGAATCCGTCACTGGCGCTCTCAAGGCCGGCGACTCCGTAGTACTGGTTGGCTTTGGTACCTTTTCCGTGACAGATCGTCCTGCTCGCGTAGGTCGTAACCCTCAGACCGGTAAGACGCTGGAAATCGCTGCTGCCAAGAAGCCAGGTTTCAAAGCTGGTAAAGCGCTGAAAGAAGCTGTGAACTAAGTTTCATCGTTGCCTTTACCCAGCCAGGACTTCTTCCTCTGTCCTGGTTGTGAAGCGGCAAGTGCGGTTGGTTGTAAGCTGGCCTGTCACCTCGGGGGACGCAAATTCGAACCCCGTCCGCTTTGCAAGTTACGAGAAGGCGCATCCTCGGATGCGCCTTTCTTCTATCCGGATTCTACCCACGCTCCGCGGTTGGTGAGTCAAACACAACCGTTTCTGGGGGACGCATGCTGCAGAATATCAGGGACAATTCACAAGGCTGGATTGCCAAAACCATTATCGGAGTGATCATCGCTCTGATGGCCCTGACGGGTTTCGATGCCATTTTCAGAGCGACCAGCCACAGTCAGGATGCCGCGAAGGTCAATGGCGAAGAGATCAGTCAGAACGAGCTGGCACAAGCGGTCGACATGCAACGTCGTCAGCTGGCGCAACAGCTGGGCAAGGATTTCGATCCTGCCATGCTCAATGACCAAATGCTCCGTGAGGCAGCTCTCAAGGGGTTGATCGATCGCAAGCTGTTGCTGCAAGGCGCGGCGGATGCCAAGTTCGGTTTCTCGGAAGCAGCGCTGGATCAGCAGATTCTGTTGACCCCGGAATTCCAGGTGGACGGCAAGTTCAGTGCTGATCGTTTTGATCAGGTTGTCCGTCAACTGGGCTACACGCGCATGCAGTTCCGTCAGATGCTCGGGCAGGAAATGCTCATCGGCCAGGTGCGCGCCGGTATTGCGGGCAGTGCCTTCATCACCGACGCTCAGGTTGACGCCTTCGCCCGTCTGGAAAAACAGACGCGTGATTTCGCCACACTGACGCTGCCAGCCGATCCGTCGAACGTCAAAGTCACCGACGATGAAATCAAGGCTCACTACGACGAGCACGCCAAGGAGTTTCTGAGCCCTGAGCAAGTCGTGCTTGATTACATCGAGCTGAAGAAATCTTCGTTCTTCGACAAAGTGTCGGTCAAGGACGAAGACCTTCAGGCGGCTTACCAGAAAGAAATCGCCAACCTGGCAGAGCAGCGTCGTGCTGCCCACATCCTCATCGAAGTCAACGACAAGATGACCGATGCCCAGGCCAAGGCGAAGGTTGAAGAAATTCAACAGCGTCTGGCCAAAGGCGAAGACTTCGCTGCGCTGGCCAAGGAGTTGTCGCAGGATCCGGGTTCGTCCGCCAAAGGTGGTGATCTGGGTTATGCCGGCAAAGGCGTCTACGATCCGGCCTTCGAAGACGCCCTGTATGCGTTGAACAAGGATCAGGTCTCGGCACCGGTTCGCAGTCAGTTCGGCTGGCACCTGATCAAATTGCTGGGTGTAGAAGCGCCGTCGGTACCGACCTTCGCCAGCCTCAAAGAGAAACTGACCACGGACCTTAAATCGGCACTGGTGGAGCAGAAGTTCGTTGAAGCCACCAAGCAGCTGGAAGACACCGCGTTCGAGTCCTCCGATCTGGCGCAGCCTGCGCAGGATCTTGGCCTGAAAGTCCAGACGACGGCGCCGTTCGGTCGTGAAGGCGGCGAAGGCCTGACAGCCAATCGTGCTGTAATCCAGGCAGCGTTCAGTCCCGAAGTGCTGGAAGAAGGTTCCAACAGTTCGGCGCTGGAGCTTGATCCGGAAACAGTCCTGGTGGTTCGTTCCAAGGAGCACCGTCAGCCAGAGCAGTTGCCGCTTGAGGCAGTGTCCAGCGCGATTCGTGCGCAGTTGACCAAAGAACACGCCAGCGAAGCGGTGAAAACCAAGGGTCAGGCGTTACTCGCAGGTCTGCGTGATGGCAAGACGCCGTTAGCTGCCAAGCAGGAAGGCCAGAGCTGGAAGGTCGTGGAAGCCGCGACGCGCAGTCAGGAGGGGGTCGATCCTCAGGTGCTGCAAGCGTTGTTCCGCATGCCCAAGCCGGAAGGCAAGGACAAGCCTGGCTACGGCAGCTTGACCGCCGCCGATGGCAGCTTCGTGATCGTGCGCCTTAATGGCGTCAATCAGGCTACGCCACCGACCGATGAAGAGAAGGCGCAGTACCGTCGTTTCCTGGCTTCCCGTGAAGGGCAGCAGGACTTCGCCGCATACCGTGCACAGCTGCAAAGCACAGCGAAAATCGAGAAGTATTGATCGGTTGATCCGCTGACAACAAAAAGCCCCGGCTCTTAGGAGACCGGGGCTTTTTGTTGAGTAGCGAAACGATGCAGGAGTGCGCTCTGATCGTTCCCAAGCCGCAGCGCAGGAACGATCAATATCAAACCTCCATCACATCACTCTTCGATATTGCCCATCGCGGTGGTGTTGAAGCCGCCGTCAACGTACATGATTTCACCGCTGATGCCCGATGCCAGATCAGAGCACAGGAACGCGCCAGCGTTGCCGACTTCATCGATGGTCACGTTACGGCGCAATGGTGTCTGCGCTTCGTTGGCAGCGAGCATCTTGCGGAAGTTCTTGATGCCGGAAGCGGCGAGGGTGCGGATCGGGCCAGCCGATACGGCGTTGACGCGAGTGCCTTCCGGACCGAGGCTGCCTGCCAGATAACGAACACCGGCTTCCAGGCTGGCCTTGGCCATACCCATCACGTTGTAGTTGGGCATGGTGCGCTCGGCACCCAGGTACGACAGGGTCAGCAGGCTGCCATTACGGCCTTTCATCATCTCGCGACCGGCTTTGGCCAAGGCCACGAAGCTGTAGGCGCTGATGTCGTGAGCGATGCGGAAACCGTCACGGGTGGTGGCTTCGGTGAAGTCGCCATCCAGTTGGTCGCCGGGTGCGAAGCCTACGGAGTGAACGATCACGTCCAGGCCGTCCCACTTCTTGCTCAGTTCCTCGAAGACCTTGGCGATCTCTTCGTCGCTGGCCACGTCGCACGGGAAGCACAGCTCAGGGTTCGAACCCCAGCCTTGTGCGAACTCTTCGACGCGGCCTTTGAGTTTTTCGTTCTGGTAGGTGAAGGCAAGCTCAGCGCCCTCGCGGTGCATGGCGGCAGCGATGCCGGATGCGATGGACAGTTTGCTGGCGACACCGACGATCAGGACGCGCTTACCGGCGAGAAAACCCATGTGTTGTTCCTCTATCAGATTAATCGACAGTTGCCGGGGCCAAAAACGCGGCTTCCAGCAACTGCTGTGTATATGGATGTTGCGGTGCGGCGAAGATGTCCTCGGCTGCACCCTGTTCGACCACTTGGCCTTGCTTGACCACCATCAGTTGGTGGCTCAGCGCTTTGACTACCGCCAGGTCATGGCTGATAAACAAATACGTCAGGTTGTACTTGGTTTGCAGTGAACGCAGCAGCTCCACCACTTGACGCTGAACAGTGCGGTCGAGGGCCGACGTCGGCTCGTCCAGCAAAATCAGCGCCGGTTTTAACACTAATGCCCGGGCGATGGCGATTCTTTGCCGCTGTCCACCGGAAAACTCATGGGGGTAGCGGTGCCGGGTCTCCGGGTCCAGACCTACCTCCTTGAGCGCTTCGATCACCGCCGATTCCTGCTCCACCGGCGTGCCCATCTTGTGGATGCGCAAGCCTTCGCCAACGATGTCGCACACCGACATCCGCGGGCTCAGGCTGCCGAACGGGTCCTGAAACACCACCTGCATCTGCCGCCGCAGCGGGCGAACCTGCTGCTGCGTCAGGGAGTCTAGCGGCTTGCCCTGAAAGCGGATGGCGCCGTCGCTACCGATCAGCCGAAGAATCGCCAGGCCCAACGTCGACTTGCCCGAACCGCTTTCACCGACGATGCCCAGGGTCTGGCCCTTGGGCAGGCTGAAGTGAATGCCATCGACCGCTTTCACATGATCGACAGTGCGCTTGAACAAGCCTTTCTTGATCGGGAACCACACTCGCAGGTTGTCTACCTCAAGCATAGGCGCCCCCGGAGCGTTGTCGGCCGGCCCGCCTTTGGGCTCGGCGCTGAGCAACTCTTTGGTGTACGCATGCTGCGGCGAACCGAACAGCTCCTCGCATGACGCCTGTTCGACGATGCAACCGCGCTGCATGACACATACTCGGTTGGCTATTTGTCGAACCACGTTCAAATCGTGGCTGATCAACAGCAGTGCCATGCCTAGCCGGCCCTGCAATTCCTTGAGCAGTTTGAGGATTTTCAGCTGCACCGTGACGTCGAGCGCAGTGGTCGGCTCATCGGCAATCAACAGCTCCGGCTCGTTAGCCAGGGCCATGGCGATCATCACCCGCTGCCGTTGACCGCCTGACAGCTCGTGAGGCAGCGCCTTGAGGCGTTTGCGCGGTTCGGGGATGCCGACCATGCCCAGCAACTCCAGCGTGCGCTCAGTGGCCGCCTTGCCGGTCAGGCCCTTGTGCAAACCGAGCACTTCGTTGATCTGCTTTTCAATCGACTGCAGCGGATTCAACGAGGTCATCGGCTCCTGGAAAATCATCGCGATGCGGTTCCCGCGAATCGCTCGCAGGCGTTTCTCGCTGGCGGTCAGCATGTCGTGACCGGCGTAACGAATGGTGCCGGTCGGGTGTGTCGCCAAGGGGTAGGGCAGCAATCGCAGGATTGAGTGGGCGGTCACTGACTTACCCGATCCGCTTTCGCCGACCAGTGCCAGGGTTTCGCCCTTGCGGATGTCGAAACTGACGCCCTCGACCACGCGCTGCCGGGTCTGGCCGTTGACGAACTCGACCGAGAGGTCGCGGATTTCGATCAGATTGTCCTGCTTCATCTCATTTCCTCGGGTCGAACGCGTCGCGGGCGGATTCGCCGATGAACACCAGCAGGCTCAACATCAAGGCCAATACGGCGAAGGCACTCATGCCCAGCCACGGCGCTTGCAGGTTGGATTTGCCCTGCGCCACCAGTTCGCCCAGCGAAGGCGAGCCGGCGGGCAGGCCGAAGCCCAGGAAATCCAGCGCGGTCAGGGTGCCGATCGCGCCAGTGAGAATGAACGGCATGAAGGTCATGGTCGACACCATGGCATTGGGCAGGATATGGCGGAACATGATCGCGCCATTTTCCATGCCCAGCGCACGGGCTGCGCGCACGTATTCCAGATTGCGCCCGCGCAGAAACTCGGCTCGCACCACGTCCACCAGACTCATCCACGAGAACAACAGCATGATGCCCAGCAGCCACCAGAAGTTGGGCTGCACGAAGCTGGCGAGAATGATCAGCAGATAGAGCACAGGAAGGCCCGACCAGATTTCCAGAAAGCGCTGGCCGACCAGATCCACCCAGCCGCCATAGAAACCCTGCAAAGCGCCGGCAATGACCCCGATGATCGAGCTCAGCACGGTCAGCGTCAGCGCGAACAGCACCGACACCCGGAAGCCATAGATCACTCGCGCCAGCACGTCACGTCCCTGGTCGTCGGTGCCCAGCAGGTTGTCCCGGGATGGCGGGGCAGGGGCGGGTACTTTCAAGTCGTAGTTGATGCTTTGGTAGCTGAACGGGATCGGCGCCCACAGCGTCCAGCCGTCTTTGGCGGCCAGCAGTTCTTTGATGTAGGGGCTCTTGTAGTTGGCCTCCAGCGGGAATTCACCGCCAAAGGTGGTTTCCGGGTAACGCTCGAACACCGGGAAGAACCACTGGCCGTCGTAGCGAACGGCCAGCGGTTTATCGTTGGCGATCAGTTCCGCGCCCAGGCTCAAGCCGAACAGGATCAGGAACAGCCACAGCGACCACCAGCCGCGCTTGTTGGCTTTGAAGCGAGCGAAGCGGCGTCGATTGAGGGGTGACAACGTCATATCAATGATCCCTGCTTTCGAAGTCGATACGCGGGTCAACCAGCGTGTAGGTCAGATCGCCGATGAGCTTCACCACCAGCCCCAGCAGCGTGAAGATGAACAGCGTGCCGAACACCACCGGATAATCGCGATTGATCGCTGCCTCGAAGCTCATCAGGCCCAAACCGTCCAGGGAGAAGATCACTTCCACTAATAGGGAACCGGTGAAGAAGATGCCAATGAACGCCGACGGGAAGCCTGCGATCACCAGCAGCATGGCGTTACGGAACACATGGCCATACAACACGCGATGCTGGGACAGGCCCTTGGCTTTGGCGGTGATCACGTATTGCTTGCCGATTTCGTCGAGAAAGCTGTTTTTGGTCAGCAGGGTCATGGTGGCGAAGTTGCCGATCACCAACGCTGTGATCGGCAGCGCCAAGTGCCAGAAGTAATCGCCGATCTTGCCCAGCCAGCTCATTTGATCAAAGTTGTTCGAGGTCAGGCCGCGCAACGGGAACCAGTCCAGATAGCTGCCACCTGCGAATACCACGATCAACAGAATGGCGAACAAAAACGCCGGGATGGCATAACCGACGATGATCGCAGAGCTGGTCCAGACGTCGAAATGGCTGCCGTGACGGGTGGCCTTGGCGATCCCCAGCGGGATCGACACCAGGTACATGATCAGCGTGCTCCACAGGCCCAGGGATATGGACACCGGCATCTTCTCGATAATCAGGTCGATGACCTTGGCGTCACGGAAGAAGCTGTTGCCGAAATCCAGCTGGGCGTAGTTCTTGATCATGATCCACAAGCGTTCCGGCGCCGATTTGTCGAAGCCGTACATGTGCTCGATTTCTTTCACCAGGCTTGGGTCCAGACCCTGTGCGCCGCGGTAGGTCGAGCCTGCCACGGCGACTTCGGCGCCGCCGCCGGCGATACGGCTGGTGGCGCCTTCAAAGCCCTCGAGCTTGGCGATCATTTGCTCCACCGGGCCGCCGGGCGCGGCCTGGATGATCACGAAGTTGATGAGCAAAATCCCCAGCAGCGTCGGGATGATCAGCAACAGGCGCCGAAAAATGTAGGCCAGCATGTTATTGCTCCGCGCTCGCAGGTTTGGCGTCGTCTGCTTCAGGCTGTTTGGGCGCGGCGTCCAGCGGCACGGCCGGTTGGGCGTCAGGCTTGACCCACCAGGTCATGTTGCCGATGTCGTACAGCGGCGAGACCTTCGGATGGCCGATGTGATCCCAGTACGCCACGCGCCAGGTCTTGATGTGCCAGTTGGGAATCACGTAATAGCCCCAGAGGAGGGCGCGGTCCAGGGCGCGGGTGTGGTTGATCAGGCTCTGGCGCGAGTCGGCGTTGATCAGGCCGCTCACCAGCACGTCAACGGCGGGGTCTTTCAGCCCCAGAATGTTGTAGCTGCCAGGCTTGTCGGCACTGCTCGAATCCCAATATTCACGTTGTTCGTTACCGGGAGAACTGGACTGCGGGAAGCTGCCGACGATCATGTCGTAGTCGCGCGAGCGACGGCGAGTGATGTACTGCGAGACGTCAACGCGGCGGATTTCCAGGTTGATGCCGATGTCGCTGAGGTTGCGTTTGAACGGCAGCAGAATGCGCTCGAATTCGGTTTGCGCCAGTAAGAACTCAATGGTCACCGGCTTGCCTTCGGTGTCGACCATCTTGTCACCGACGATTTTCCAACCGGCTTCCTTGAGGAGCTGGAACGCCTTGCGCTGTTGCTCGCGGATCATGCCGCTGCCATCGGTGACCGGCAATTTGAATTCGTCGGTGAATACCTGGGCCGGCAGCTTGTCGCGCAGGGGCTCGAGAATTGCGAGTTCTTCGGGCGTTGGCAGGCCACGCGAACCCATGTCGGAATTATCGAAGTAGCTTTTGGTGCGGGTGTAGGCGCCGTTGAACAGCTGTTTGTTGGTCCACTCGAAATCCAGCAGCAGGCTCAATGCCTGGCGCACGCGCACGTCCTGGAACATCGGCTTGCGCAGGTTGAAGATAAAGCCCTGCATGCCCTGAGGGTTGCCGTTGGGGATTTCCTCACGGATCAGGCGACCTTCTTTGACTGCTGGGGTGTCGTAGGCAGTGGCCCAGTTTTTTGCGCTGGTTTCCAGCCAGTAGTCGAAGGCCCCGGCTTTCATCGCTTCAAGCGCCACCGTGTTGTCACGGTAGTACTCGGTGGAGAGGGTGTCGAAGTTATAGAAACCCTTGTTCACCGGCAGGTCCTTGCCCCAGTAATCCTTGACCCGCTCATAGCGCACGGAACGACCGGCCTTCACTTCCACGACCTTGTACGGCCCGCTGCCCAACGGGATTTCCAGATTGCCCTTGCTGAAGTCCCGTCCTTGCCACCAATGCTTGGGCAGCACCGGCAACTGGCCGATGATCAGCGGCAACTCGCGGTTGTCGTTGTGCTTGAACTTGAACAGCACTTTGAGCGGGTCTTCGGCGATCACTTGATCGATGTCGGCGTAGTAGCTGCGGTAGAGGGGCGAGCCGTCTTTGATCAGCGTCTGGAAACTGAACACCACGTCTTCGGCGCGCACTGGATGGCCGTCGCTGAATTTGGCCTCGGGGCGCAGGTAAAAGCGCACCCAGCTGTTGTCAGGAGCTTTCTCGATTTTGCCGGCAATCAGGCCGTATTCGGTGAACGGTTCATCCAGACCCTGGCGGGCGAGGGTGTCGTAGATCAGGCCGATGTCGTCGGCGGGTACACCCTTGCTGATGAACGGATTGAGGCTGTCAAAGCCGCCGAATCCCGCCTGACGGAAGGTGCCGCCCTTGGGCGCGTCGGGGTTGGCGTAATCGAAATGCTTGAAGTTGGCAGGGTATTTCGGCGCTTCGTTATACAGCGTGATGGCGTGTTCAGGGGCCGCTTGAGCCGCACAGGCAATGCCCAGCAGAAACAAGCCGCCAGCCTGCGTGAACAGGGAGCGAAGGGCATTCATTGGGTTTTCTCCGAAGGCTTGAGCCACCACGCACGCAGGCCCAGGGTGTAGGGCGGGGTGGTGACCATGACGAACCGGTTGCGGTACGCCAGACGATGATTATTGAGGTACCAATTGGGGATCATGTAGTGCTGCCAGAGCAGGACCCGGTCCAGTGCTTTGGTCGCGGCCACCTGATCGTCCTGGGTCTTGGCGGCGAGCAATTGGTTGAGCAGATTGTCCACCACCGGATTGGCGATGCCTGCGTAATTTTTGCTGCCCTTGATAGTGGCCTGACTGGAGTGGAAGTATTGCCACTGCTCAAGGCCGGGACTCAAGGTCTGGTTCAGGGTCATCAGGATCATGTCGAAATCGAATTGGTCCAGGCGCTGTTTGTACTGCGCGCGATCAACAGTGCGAAGCCTGGCGTCGATGCCGATCCGCGTGAGGTCTTCGATGTAGGGCTGCAGGATCCGTTCGAGATTGGGGTTGACCAACAGTATTTCGAATCGTAACGGCTGGCCGTTGTTGCCAGTCAGGCGACCGTCGGAGAACTTCCAGCCTGCTTGGGCGAACAGGCCCAGGGCCTTGCGTATGGTGTCCCGCGGGATGCCGCCGCCGTCGGTTTTCGACACGCTGAAGGGCTGAGTAAACAGGCTGGGTGGCAGTTGGTCGCGATAGGGCGCAAGCGTCAGAAACTCTCGGCCGATGGGCAGGTCGGTGGCCGAGAAGTCACTGTTGGGGTAATAACTGGTCGAGCGCTTGTAGGCGTTATTGAACAGCGTGCGGTTGGTCCACTCGAAATTGAACATCAGCCCCAGCGCCTCACGCACCTTGACGTCGGCGAACGTCGAGCGGCGGGTGTTCATGAACAAGCCTTGGGTTTGGGTGGGGATCTTGTGGATGATCTGGGCCTTGATCACCTCGCCGTTAGCCACCGCCGGGAAGTCATAACCGGTGGACCAGTTCTTTGCCTGATGCTCGATGTAGATGTCGAATTCGCCGGCCTTGAACGCTTCGAACGCGACATCCGCATCGCGATAGAACTCGACTTCGACGCGATTGAAATTGTACTTGCCGCGATTGACCGGCAAATCCTTGCCCCAGTAATCCTTGACCCGCTCGAACACCAGGCTGCGGCCAGGATGGACCTGAGTGATGCGATACGGCCCACTGCCCAACGGCGGCTCGAAGGTGGTGGCCTTGAAATCGCGGTTCTTCCAGTAATGCTGCGGCAATACTGGCAGCTCGCCCAGGCGCAGAATCAATAATGGGTTGCCGCTCCTCTTGAATACAAAGCGGATGCGATGACGGTTGAGGATGTCCACCCGCTGTACTTCCTGCAATGCAGTGCGGTATTGCGGATGGCCGTCCTTGAGCAGCGTTCGGTAGGAGAACGCAACGTCGTAGGCAGTGATCGGCTTGCCGTCATGAAAGCGCGCTTCGGGGCGCAGGTTGAACACCACCCAGCTGCGGTCTTCGCTGTATTCGACGGATTTGGCGATCAGCCCGTAGCTGGAGGTCGGTTCGTCCCCGGAAGGGTCGTATTGGCCGGTGCCGACCATCAACGGCTCGTTCAGCTCGCTGACGCCATACTGGCCGAAATTGGGGGTCGAAATCGGGCTGCTGCCCTTGAAGGTGTAGGCATTGAGGGTGTCGAAGGTGCCGAACGCCATGATTCGCAAGGTGCCAGCCTTCGGCGCCTCGGGATTGACCCAGTCGAAATGCGTAAAACTGGCCGGGTACTTGAGAACACCGAACTGTGCGTAACCATGGCTTTCGCTGACGGTCGCGGCGGCTGTCGTGCTCAAGGCCAGGCTTACGATCAGCAGGCAATGGCGTATCAAATCGAAGTTCGATCCAGGCAGCGGTCGGTCACAGTAACAGCTTGTATCGGCTGGAAAAAGAGTGCTCAGGGCAGGTATCGGTTACCTGTAGGAGCGAACGTGTTCGCGAGGCGGTGTATCCGATACACCCAAATCAACTTCTCGCCAACAAGTTGGCTCCTACAGATCGTGCGGTTTAACTTTCCAGATCAATGCGGCAAGTAAACCGTCAACGTCTGTCCAGGCTTCAACGCCTGACCGCTGCGCGGGTTCCAGCGCTTGAGGTGTTGCATCTCGACGTTGAAGCGCTTGGCGACCAGATACAGCGAATCGCCTTTCTGGATCTTGTACTGCATGGATTTCTGATCGGCTTCTTTGCTACTGGTGCCCTTGCTGGCGACCGCGCGCGCGCTGGTGCTGGCTTTGGCAGGCTTGCTGTTGTCCTGCATCACCAGGGTCTGGCCGACTTTCAGGTTTTGCCCGGACAGTTTGTTCCAGTGCTGCAGGTCCTTGACGTCCACCTTGTTGATGCGTGCGATCTGCACCAGGTTGTCGCCTTTCTTCACCTTGTAGCTGCGCGTGCGCACCGGGGTGATGTCTTCAACGGCAATTTCCTGGAACACCGGCAGCGCGGGGGTGACACCCGGACGCACCGGAATCGTCAACGCCTGACCGCGACGCAGATGAGTGCTGGTGAGCTTGTTCAAGTCCTTGAGCGTGGAGGTCGAGACCTGATAACGGCTGGCGATGGTGGCCAGGCTGTCACCCGGTCGGACGCGATACTGCTGCCAGTCGATCAGGTCTTCGGGCTTCATGTTCGACAGGTTGGAGGTCAGCAGCTGGGATTTCGAGGTTGGCACCAGCAGGTGCTGCGGGCCATCGATGGTCAGGCGCTTTTTGAAGGCAGGATTGAGCTGGACCAGCTCGTCTTCGTCGATGTTGGCCATGGCCGCGACTTTCGACAGGTCCATGCGCTGGTTGAGTTCAACCACCTGAAAGTAAGGCTGGTTGGCGATCGGATTGAGGTTGACGCCATACGCTTGCGGCGACATCACCACCTGCGACAGCGCCAGGAGTTTGGGCACGTAATCGCGGGTTTCCTGCGGCAGGGGCAGGTTCCAGTAGTCGGTCGGCAGGTTGAGCTTGTCGTTACGTTCGATGGCGCGACTGACTGTGCCCTCACCTGCGTTGTAGGCTGCCAGTGCCAGCAGCCAGTCGCCATTGAACATATCGTGCAGCTTGGTCAGGTAATCCAGCGCTGCCGTGGTGGACGCGGTGATGTCACGGCGGCCATCGTAGAAATTGGTTTGACGCAGATTGAAATAACGGCCGGTGGACGGGATGAACTGCCAGATGCCGGCAGCATCGCTGCGCGACAGAGCCATCGGGTTGTAGGCGCTTTCGATCACCGGCAGCAGCGCCAGCTCAAGCGGCATGTTGCGCTCTTCCAGACGCTCGACGATGTAGTGCATGTACAAGCTGCCGCGCTGGCCTGCGGTTTCCAGAAACGAGGGATTGTTGGCGTACCAGAGGCGCTGCTGATCGATGCGCGGATTGAGGTCGTTGCCGTCTTGCAGCTGGAAGCCTTCACGCATCCGTTCCCAGACATCCTGCGGTGGCGTCTGTGGACTCGGTTTGCGAGCGAGAAAAATCGGTTTTTGCTTGATCTTGGCGGAAAGAGTCGGGACCGGGGCGGGGCTGCTGTGCTGCACGCTGCCGGTGCTCTGGCAGCCTGCCAACGTGGCGCTCGCGATTACCGCGACCGCCTGGGCCAACCGAGTCAATGCGTCGGAATTAAAGGTTCTGCGTATAGATGACGACATTGGCTGGGGGATAGTTCCAGTCGAAAATGTCGGGCGATTCTAGAAACTGCATTAACAACGGTCAACCATTCAGAATTTTTGTGCTGATTGGCCACTGCTTTAGAACTTATCTTTCCAGCCGCGCAAGGTCGTGAAAACCGCCACAGGCGTTGAATTGTCTGTGCCGCTCCGTTCGTCCGCTTTTTGTTTGACCGCCTGAATGTCAGCGCGCAGAAACGGGTTGGTTTTGCGTTCCAAGGCTAAATTGGACGGCAGGCTGATGCGATTCTCCTGACGCCATTGGGTGACTTGCTCAAAACGCGCGGTCACGTCCGGGTTGTCAGGCTCCACCGCTACCGCGAACCGCAGATTGCTCAGGGTGTATTCATGGGCGCAGTAAACGAGGGTATTGCCGGGCAGCTGCGCCAGGCGTCCCAGGGATTGATGCATTTGCGCAGGCGTGCCTTCGAATAACCGTCCGCACCCTGCGGCAAACAGGGTATCGCCACAGAACAGCAACGGCGCTTTCGGGTCTTCATGGTAGAAGGCGATGTGGCCCAGGGTGTGTCCCGGGACTGCATAGACGGCGAAGGTCAGGCCGAGTACGGTGAGCTGGTCGTTGTCCTGCAGCGCTACATCGCGCACGGGGGTGTTTTCGTCGGCAGGCCCATAGACTCTGGCGCCGCTGACGCGTTTGAGCGCTTCGACGCCGCCGGTGTGGTCGGCATGATGGTGAGTGACCAGAATGTCGGTCAGTTGCCAGTCAGGGTTGGCGGTGAGCCAGTTCAGCACCGGCTCGGCATCCCCTGGATCGACTACCGCGCAACGCTGGCTGGTCGTATCTTGTAACAGCCAGATGTAGTTGTCGGTAAAAGCGGGGAGAGCTTGGATCTGTATCATGCGATTCGCCTCGCTGGAATAGGAATGCAGCATCAGGTTGCATCAATGCCGCATCTTAGAGTCTCACTACGTTCCAGGCGAGCACCTCTCGCGAGATCATTCATGGAGACCGGAAATGACCGATGAAGCATTCGCCCAGGCCGATCCCGAATGGCTGGAGCTGATCAGTTCAGCGCGCCAATGGCTGTCCGGGCCGGTAGGGCAGCTGTTGTTGCAGGAAGAGCGCCGGGTACTCGATGAAGAGCTTGAGCGCTTCTTTGGCGGGTATCTGGTGCATTACGGGCCGTCGGCCGAAACCCCTCCTGCCGCCAAGCAGGTGCAGCGCAATGTTCGGTTGGGCGCGCCGCTGCCGGGGGTGGAAATCGTCTGTGAAGAGCAAGCCTGGCCGCTGAGCGAGCACGCCGCCGATGTCGTGGTGATGCAGCACGGTCTGGATTTCTGCCTGTCGCCCCACGGATTGCTGCGCGAGGCGGCCAGCAGCGTCAGGCCTGGCGGGCATTTGTTGATTGTCGGGATCAACCCCTGGAGCACGTGGGGCATTCGTCATTTGTTCGCCCGGGACGCCCTGCGCAGGGCTCGCTGCATATCGCCCTCGCGGGTCGGCGACTGGCTGAACCTGCTGGGTTTCGCGCTGGAGAAACGCCGCTTCGGGTGCTATCGTCCGCCGCTTGCTTCGCCGACCTGGCAGCAGCGTCTGGCAGGTCTGGAGCGTCTGGGCGACGGCTGGCAAAGCCCCGGTGGCGGCTTTTACGTGCTCGTGGCGCGCAAGCTGGTGGTCGGGCTTCGACCCCTGCGCATGCCCCGTCGCGAGCCGATGGGCAAATTGCTGCCATTGCCGATGGCCAAGGTCAACCGGCGCAGTTCGGAGCCTTGAGCGGCCCTTCACAGGCGTAAGGCCCTCTTATTTTGGAATTGTCGTGATGAGTGAATCCGTTGAGCTGTTCTCCGACGGCGCCTGCAAGGGCAACCCTGGCCCTGGCGGTTGGGGCGCGTTGCTGGTGTGTAAAGGCGTGGAGAAGGAACTGTGGGGCGGCGAAGCCAACACCACCAACAACCGCATGGAGCTGACCGGCGCCATTCGCGGTCTTGAAGAATTGAAGCGTTCCTGCGAAGTGACACTGGTCACCGACTCACAGTACGTCATGAAGGGCATCACCGAATGGATGCCCAACTGGAAAAAGCGTGGTTGGAAAACCGCTGCCAAAGAGCCCGTCAAAAACGCGGACCTTTGGAAACTGCTGGATGAGCAGGTCAATCGCCACACCGTCACCTGGCAATGGGTGCGCGGCCACATCGGCCATCCCGGCAACGAACGCGCGGACCAACTGGCCAACCGTGGGGTGGACGAAGTGCGCGGTATCAAACACGGTTGATTGCCTGTCTTCGCACAACTACCATCGCTCGTACCCCGCCCTGTGGGCCATGTATGGCTATGTGGGTGGGCGCTTGCTCGCGAGGAGGTCGGTACAGCCACCGCCTACCGCGCCCGTTAACCAATCGCGAGCAAGCTCCCTCCCACAGGAACGAGCCACCGTTTGCCATGCTAAGATTCGCGCCTGAAGCCGAGGCAGTAAGCAATGACTGTACAAAACACCCTTGAACGAAAAATAGTCCTCGATACCGAGACCACCGGCATGCCTGTGACCGATGGTCACCGGGTGATCGAAATTGGTTGTGTCGAGGTGATTGGCCGGCGCCTGACCGGTCGTCATTTCCACGTTTATCTCCAGCCGGACCGTGAAAGTGACGAGGGCGCAATTGGCGTCCACGGTATTACCGATGAGTTTCTGATCGGTAAACCACGCTTTGCCGAAGTCGCCGACGAGTTTTTCGAGTTCGTCAAAGGCGCGCAGCTGATCATTCACAACGCTGCGTTCGACGTGGGTTTTCTCAACAACGAATTTGCGTTGATCGGTCAGACCGATCGCACGGACATCACCACCTACTGCACCGTGCTCGACACCCTGGCCATGGCCCGCGAGCGTCATCCGGGCCAGCGCAACAGCCTGGACGCATTGTGCAAGCGTTACGGCGTCGACAACTCCGGCCGTGAGCTGCACGGCGCGTTGCTCGACTCCGAGATTCTGGCGGACGTTTACCTGGCAATGACCGGTGGCCAGACCACCTTGTCGCTGGCCGGCAACAACGATGGCGAAGGCGGCGCTGATCGCCCCAGCGAGATTCGTCGAATCGCCAATCGTACCCCGGGCCCGATCATTCATGCCTCTGACAGCGAACTCGCCGAACATCAGGCGCGCATGGCGGTCATCGCCAAATCCGCAGGCGCTCCGGCGCTGTGGGTGCAATTGCTCGAAGCGCAGCAGCAGGTCGCGTCGGCCTGAGGGTTGACGCCAGTGGGGACGGCCTTGTGATGGTCGTCTCCCTTCATTGACGGTGCAGGCCCGACATGACCGACTCTCCCTCTCGATCCATAACCCGCCCCGCCTTGAGCGTTCGCGTGGCTGACGAACGCTTCGAGGACTACATCCTCAACAGCGAATTCACCTTCAACGTCTGCGGCTACGCCAAAGTGCAGATCGGCAAACCCGTGGCGCAGTGGCGCATCGACTCGGTCAAGCCGTACCTGAAAAATTACGGAATCGATTCAGAAGAGTTTTGCGATCACCGAAATCGCGCCGACAGCACCGTACTGGTCGCCTGGATCGGCGAAGAGCCAGTGGGGCATATCGTGCTGAGCACTCACTGGAACGGCTTTGCGCACATCGACGAGTTAGCAGTGGATGCCACATCACGACGCAACGGCGTGGCTCGCTCCCTGCTGGATGTCGCGCAGTTCTGGAGCCGTAAAAACGGCCTGCCCGGGATCATGCTGGAAACCCAGAACAACAACCTGGCCGCTTGCCGGTTGTACGAGAATTATGGGTTTGTCGTGGGGGGCGTCGATCATCTGCTGTATCGAGCGATTGATCCCAAAAGCGAAGAAGTCGCGATCTTCTGGTATCTGATTTTCGAAGACGGCGACAAGCCGGAGATCTGAGGGGGGCGAGCTTCGGGCTTCAAGCTTCAAGCTTCAAGCTTCAAGCTTCAAGCCAAAAGCCGCTTATCCTCTTGCTTGCAGCTTTCAGCTAACCCGAGTGATCTTGATCCCGGACTGCAGTAATTCGAACTCATCCCCGCCCAGATGGTTGACGCGGTCGCCAATGGCCAGTCTGTAGGTGGATTTGGGTTCCGCGCCGCCAGCCTCGACGGGCTGTGATTCCCGGAACTCATGCACAGGGTAGACGCGGCCTTCTGCGTCTCTGGCATGAAATTGTCCAACTAGAACTGAAGCCATCTGCTTTGTAACCTCTGGAAATAACTGCTCGTTTTCGCTCGCATCGTACCACTGCGCGCTGACAATCCGTGGCCGCTCGTAAGGTAAGTCTGAAAGACAGGTCGCTCACTTCGCGGTTATGCCTTCAGACCGTCATTTTCAAGTGTAGTTTTCAGTCACGAAAAATATAGTCCTGACGTGCCCAAGACCGTTGCTGGCAGGCCCTGGCGCGGGAAATATGCATCAATTCGATGGTGATGACCGCACATTTCGAACAGAACACTTGGCGTGTTTCATCTATAACTGTCTGCTCACCCCTACAGAAGAGGCATGTCATGAGTCAGGTCCACACCATTGCAGTGATCGTCGGCAGCTTGAGAAAAGAGTCCATCAACCGCAAGGTCGCGCACGCCTTGGCCGAGCTGGCGCCCAGCAGCCTGAAGCTGAAAATCGTCGAAATTGGCGACCTGCCGCTTTACAACGAAGACATTGACCTGGATTCGCCGCCTGAAGCCTACAGCCGTTTTCGCCAGGAACTGCAGGGCGCCGACGGTTTTCTGTTCGTCACTCCTGAATACAACCGCTCCGTTCCCGGCGCACTGAAAAACGCTATCGACGTCGGTTCACGTCCCTACGGCAAAAGTGCCTGGGGCAGTGCCAAACCTGCAGCCGTGGTCAGCGTGTCACCTGGCGCAATAGGCGGTTTCGGCGCCAACCAGCATCTGCGTCAATCGTTCGTGTTCCTCAATGTGCTGTGCATGCAGCAGCCGGAAGCGTATCTGGGCAATGCCGGGACGTTTTTTGATGAGCAGGGCAAACTGAGCGAGAAGACCCGCCCGTTCCTGCAAGGCATCATCGATGCATTCGCCGGGCATGTTGAGCGCACGTTGAAGGTTTGATCTTCTTCCGGACACTGGAAATGCTGTAGGAGCCAACTGGTTGGCGAGGCGATTGCGCGGCGTGTCAGGCTAGCCGCCTCGCGAACAAGTTCGCTCCTACAGGAGATGCGGTGTCCGTTGCTGTCTCGCGAGCAAGCTCCCTCCCACATTGATTTTTAGTCAGGCAGAGGAGAGGAGGCAGGGCGGACTACTGATCGGTCAACGCAAACTGCGTCAGGCAGAAGGTCGGGATAGACAGGTCTTCCAGGCGCTGCGAGCCGCCCAGTTCAGGCAGGTCGATGATCGCTGCGGCTTCATGCACCTTGGCGCCCATGCGCCGGATCAGGTTCGCGGCGGCAATCAGCGTGCCCCCGGTAGCGATCAGGTCATCGAACATCACCACCGAGTCGCCATCACAGAGGCTGTCGGCGTGGACTTCCAGAAACGCTTCGCCGTACTCGGTTTTGTAGGCCTCGGCCAACACATCGGCGGGCAGCTTGCCCTGCTTGCGAAACAGCACCAGGGGCTTGTTGAGTTCGTAGGCGATGATCGAGCCGATCAGAAAACCCCGTGCATCCATGGCGCCGACGTGGGTGAAATCAGTCTCGATGTAACGCTGAACGAAGCTGTCGATCACCAGCCGCAGCGCCTTGGGCGATTGGAATAACGGGGTGATGTCACGAAAAATGACGCCCGGCTTGGGGAAGTCCACCACCGGGCGGATCAGGGATTTGAAGCTGAATTCGTCAAAAATCATCGAAAATATCCTGGGCAGGAAAGCCAACCAAAGGCGCTAGTCTAAGCCTGCCCCGGCCCTCACGCATCAGCTTTCCAGCGAACCGCCCGCCAGCGCGCACAGTTGGATCGGGTCGATGATGCGGATTTCCTTGCCCTCGGCGGCGATCAGTTCGCTGTGTTGAAACCGCGTGAACACCCGCGACACAGTTTCCACCGCAAGCCCCAGATAATTACCGATTTCGTTGCGCGACATGCTCAGGCGGAACTGATTGGCCGAATACCCGCGAGCCCGGAAGCGGGCCGACAGGTTGACCAGAAAGGTCGCAATCCGCTCGTCAGCGGTCTTTTTTGAAAGCAGCAACATCATTTGCTGGTCGTCACGGATCTCGCGGCTCATCACCCTCATCAATTGCCGACGCAACTGAGGCAGTTGCACCGACAAATCATCCAGGCGCTCGAAGGGGATTTCACACACCGAGGTGGTCTCCATCGCTTGGGCCGACACCGGGTACGCCTCAGCGTCCATGCCGGAGAGGCCCACCAGTTCACTGGGCAGATGAAACCCTGTGAGTTGCTCCTGGCCGGCGTCGCTTACGCTGAAGGTTTTCAATGCGCCGGAGCGAACCGCGTACACCGAATCGAATCGATCGCCCTGACGAAACAGGAAATCGCCTTTCTTCAGCGGACGCCCGCGTTTGACGATGTCGTCCAGTGCATCCATGTCTTCCAGGTTCAGGGAAAGCGGAAGGCAGAGCGGGGCCAGGCTGCAATCCTTGCAGTGGACCTGGGTTTGAGCACGTACATTCACTGGCTCAGGCATCGGGTCATTCCTTGTCATAAAACACACATAAGTCGTGAGGGTAACTCAGCACTTCACCCTGCGACCAGTAACAGTGCTGCATCGAGGTTCAATCAGTCCGGCACCGATAGCAGGCGTTGGCTATATCACCCGTGAGAATCGCTGACGGTTGCGCTCGCTCAGATAGACATCGAACACTGCGCAGATCGAGCGCACCAACAGCCGACCCGATGGATTGACGCGAATACCCTGGCCATCGATTTCAAGCAAGCCGTCTGCGGCCATCGCCAGTAACTGTGGCCACGCGTCTGTGAAGTGATCCTGAAAGACGATGCCGAAGCGGCTTTCGATCACCGCAAAATCAAGGCTGAAGTGGCAGATTAATTGACCGATGATTGCCCGGCGCAGTTGATCATCGGCACTGCAACGCACGCCGCGTTTGGTCGCGAGTTGATCGCTGGCGAGCTGGATTTGGTAGTCGCTCAGGTCGTTGCTGTTTTGCGTATAGAGATCGCCGACCTGGCTGATGGCTGACACGCCAAAGCCAATCAGGTCGCAATGGCCGTGGGTGGTGTAGCCTTGAAAATTGCGCTGCAGGGTGGCTTCTTCCTGCGCGATCGCCAGTTCGTCATCGGGCAACGCAAAGTGATCCATGCCGATGTAGCGATAGCCCGCGCCAGTCAGTTGTTCGATGGTGCGTTGCAGCATCAGCAGTTTCTGTTCGGGCGCTGGCAGGTCGGCGCTGTCGATGCGTCGTTGCGACATGAAGCGCTCAGGCAGATGCGCATAGTTGAACACCGAAAGACGATCCGGTTGCAGGGCGATGATGTGCTCCAGCGTGCGCGCGAAGCCGTCGACGGTTTGTTTGGGCAGGCCGTAGATCAGGTCGATGTTCACCGAGCGAAACTGCAACGTCCGCGCAGCGTCGACGATGGCCTGGGTCTGCTCCAGACTTTGCAGCCGGTTGACTGCTCGCTGCACTTGCGGGTCCAGGTCCTGCACTCCCAGGCTGACCCGATTGAAGCCCAATTCACGCAGCAGCCCCATGCTTGACCAGTCGGCCTCCCGGGGGTCGATTTCGATGCCGTAGTCGCCCGAATCGTCATCGAGCAGCGTGAAGTGACGACGCAGGTGCGCCATGAGCTGCCGCAGTTCGGCGTGACTGAGAAAGGTCGGAGTGCCGCCGCCAAGGTGCAGCTGTTCAACGACTTGCGTTGCGTCCAGATGACAAGCCAGCAGTTCGATCTCCTGCTGCACGCTCTGCACATACGCCTGCGCCCGTCCGCGATCCTTGGTGATGACTTTGTTGCAGGCGCAGTAGTAGCAAATATTGGCGCAGAACGGGATATGCACGTACAGAGACAGCGGGCGGCGCGCGTTGCGGCTGTCGCGCAGGGCGTGCAACAAGTCAAAGGCGCCGATCTGCGTGTGGAACTGCAAGGCGGTAGGGTAGGACGTGTAACGCGGTCCGGTCAGATCGTACCGGCGGATGAGTTCAGAATCCCAACGAAGGTCGTCGAGCATGCGGGCATTCCCGAAAAGGCTGGCGGTGGGCCATTTTAGGGAGTGGGGCTGCGCCGGACGTTGATCTGGATCAATGGCCCATCAACCAGTGCTGATGAGGGCCGGGCAGGGTCCAGAGGCCGAACAGGATCACCAGCACACCGCCTGCCACCCGAACGCCGCGCTTGCGCAACAGCGCCGTCGTGCGCTCTGCCGCCAGTCCCGTGGCGAGTAACACCGGCCAGGTGCCCAGCCCGAATGCCACCATCAGCAAGGCGCTGTAGAACGCGTTGCCTTGGCTGGCCGACCACAGCAACGTGCTGTAAACCAGCCCGCAGGGCAGCCAGCCCCATAAGGCACCGAGCAGCAAGGCCCGGGGCACGCTGGACACCGGCAGCAGTTTGCTGGCGAGCGGCTGGATGTGGCGCCACAGCCCACGGCCAAGACGTTCAATGCGGGTCAGGCCGCTCCACCAGCCGGCAAGATACAGGCCCATCACGATCAGCAGTAACGCTGCGATCACGCGCATCACCATCGCTGCCGCACTGGTGGCCACGGCCCAACCCGCAAGGCCTATCAGCAATCCGGCGCAGGCGTAACTGAGGATTCGGCCCAGGTTATAGGCCAGCAGCAAACGAAAACGCCGGCTGCGTTGCTCTTTGGGGATTGCCAGCGTCAACGCGCCCATCAACCCGCCGCACATGCCCAGGCAATGACCGCCGCCGAGCAGACCGAGGATCACAGCGGAGGCGAGCAGTGGAAGCAAGTCAGACATGTGGGCTGCCGGCCCTTGTCAATCGACTATTCATCGGATGGCTTCTTGTCTGCCACTGGCGGCGCCTTTTTGCCGGACGCTTCATCCACGCCCGCCTGATGATTGGGGTCCTGATCATCGAACAGAATGCTGTGAGCCGGGCTGTCGAGGTCGTCGTACTGTCCGCTGTCCACCGCCCAGAAAAAAATGTAAATGGCCACGGCCACGATCAGCAGCGCGGCGGGAATCATGATGTAGAGCGCGGGCATAAAGCCTCCGGAATCCGTGGCGTGCTCATGTTGGCAGTGCACGACGCGGAGCACTTGCGACACTGCCGGACCCATTGGCGGCTAGGCCTTTGACTCGGGTCAGACGTAGCGCATTGAGGACCACGGTCAACGAACTGATGGACATCCCGAGCGCAGCCCACAGCGGGGTGATCCAGCCCAATGCTGCAAACGGCAGCATCAGCCCGTTGTACACGCAGGCCCACAGCAGATTCTCGATGATGATGCGTCGGGTTCTTCGGGCCAGACTGAACGCCTGCACCAACGCCTGCAAGCGGTTGGAGAGCAGCACGGCGTCAGCGCTGGTTTTTGCCAGATCAGTGGCCGATCCCATCGCCACGCTGATGTCGGCGGCGGCGAGTACCGGCACGTCGTTGACCCCATCCCCCAGCATCAGCACCTTGCGCCCGGCAGCACGCAACTGTTGCAGAATCGCCAGTTTGTCATCCGGCAGCAGCCCGCCTCGAGCATCGTCAATCCCTACCTGCGCGGCGACGCTGGCAACCATCGGCGAACTGTCGCCAGAAAGCAGCAGCAGGTTCCAGCCCCGGCGTTTGCAGGCCTGCACCAGATCGGCGGCATCGTCACGCAGGCGATCGTCTAGCACCAGCCAGGCCAGCGGCTGCTGTGTGTCACCGAGCAACAGCCACTGCCCCGGCTCATCAGGCATCGGTGGTAGCGGGCAGCCGCTCAGAGCACAGACGAAAGCCGTTTGACCAATGCGCAACGTGCGTTCAGCCACCCGGCCTTCCAACCCCAGGCCCGGCGTAACCGCGACGTGTTCTGCAGCGATCGGCGCACGGCCGAAGGCTCGGGCAATCGGGTGTTCGGAGCGGTTTTCCAGAGCCGCCGCCAACGCCAGGCAATCGTCGCTGGTAACGTCGGACAGTGGGCGAATCGCACGCAGTGTCAAGCGGCCTTCGGTGAGCGTGCCGGTCTTGTCGAAAATCACCGTGTCGATCTGATTCAGGCCTTCGAGCACATGTCCGCGCGTCAACAGCAGTCCCAGTTTATGCAGGGTGCCGGTCGCAGCCGTCAGGGCGGTGGGCGTTGCCAACGACAGGGCGCACGGACAGGTCGCCACCAGCATCGCCAGCACCACCCAGAACGCACGGCTGGGGTCTATTTGCCACCACAGCACGCCGATCAACAACGCGAACACCAGTGAGCCGAGCAGGAACCACTGCGACGCGCGGTCAGCGAGTCGCGCCAGCCGGGGCTTTTCCGATTGCGCGCGTTCCAGCAGGCGCACGATGGCTGACAGCCGCGTGTCATGCCCCAGGGCCGTGACCTCGACGATCAGCGGATTTTCAACGTTCAGCGTACCGGCAGTGACGACGTCGCCGACCCGGCGCGGCTGCGGCAGGTATTCGCCGGTCAGCAGGGATTCGTCGACGCTGGACTGGCCCTCGATGACCTTGCCATCGGCCGGTAAAGCTGCGCCAGGGTGCACCAGTACCTGATCGCCCAAGCGCAGTTCGGTCAGCAGGATGCGCTCGCTCTGGCCGCTGGCATCCAGTCTCAAGCATGACGCCGGAAGCAGGTTGATCAGGTGCGCAGTGGCCGCCGCGGTGCGTTCCCTGGCCCGGCGTTCGAGATAGCGACCGGCGAGCAGGAACAGGGCAAACATCCCCACCGCATCGAAATACAACTCGCCCACTCCGGTGATGGCGGTCCAGATCCCGGCCAGATAGGCAGCGCCGATGGCCAGGGACACCGAGACATCCATGGTCAGGTGGCCGGTGCGCATATCCCGCATTGCGCCTTTGAAGAAGGGGGTACAGCTATAGAAAACGATCGGGGTCGTCAGAAACATCGCCACCCAGCGCAGGATGGTGTGCATCTGAGGGCTGAGATCGATGTTGAATTCCGGCCAGGTGGCCATGGTCGCCATCATCGCCTGAAACCATAAAAGCCCTGCAACCCCCAGTTGGCGCAGGGCCAGGCGGTTTTCACCCGCCAGCTGTTCGGCGGCTTTGTCGGGCTGATACGGGTGAGCGGCGTAGCCGATGCTGCGCAGTTCGCCCAGCACCTTACTCAACGGCAGATCTGCATCGGCCCAGCGCACGTGCAGGCGATGATTGGACAGGTTCAGGCGCGCCTCGCTGATGGCAGGCAGCGCGCGCAGATGGCGTTCGATCAACCAGCCACAGGCCGCGCAACTGATGCCTTCCATCATCAAAGTAGCTTCGGCGAAGGTCTGATCGTGGCGCACGAAAGCGGCTTGTACGTCAGGCCGGTCATACAGCTGCAATTCGTCGATCAGCTGTGTGGGAAGCGTCTCTGGGTTGGGTGAGGCCTCGCTGCGATGAAGGTAGTAGCTTTCCAGTCCCCCTGCGACGATGGCCTGCGCCACGGCCTGGCAACCGGGACAGCACAGCTCACGGGTTTCGCCCAGGATGATCGCGTTAAAGCGGCGGCCGGGAGGGACGGGCAGGGCGCAGTGGTAGCAGGGGGTGGTCATAGACACGGATCGTTCCAGCGCTCTGCGTTGGACTGCAGTTCACGACGCTGTGCGTCGGCTTGAAACAGCCGCAGAGCGGCCAAGGCGGCGTTTCCACGCGGAGCGTGGGAACGATCAAAAAGAATGCTCACCGCTTTAAATCTTCCGCACCCTGCAGTGGCTCGTCGCCCAGGATCAGGTCCTGATCGTGAGTCACTGCTTCTTCCTCGAACATGCGCCAGGTCTGGCCATTGTCGACGCCCAGCAATTCGACAAAGCGGCGGCCCTGCACCTTGTCGTTCAACTGACCGACGTAGCGTCCGGCTTGGGATTCGCTGCGGGTCAGGATGATCTTGCGGTCTTTCTCGGGCTGGGTCGGCGAGATCAGATTCAACTCCAGGGTCTGCGGCTCGCTATTGCCGGTCAGGCGCAGGTCCGCTTCCCCCGTCAGTTCGTCCAGGTGCACCGTGGCCCGCAATTTAAGGCGTTGTGCCAGCAACTCGCGGTCCAGCGAGCGGTTGATACCTTTACCGGCTTCGTAATAGTTGTCGTTGACCAGGTTGTCCGGGTTGTTCACCGCGATCGTCACCATGGTCAGGGTGAGGGTGACAGAGCAGGCAAGAATGCCAATGATGATCCACGGCCAAAGATGCCGGTACCAGGGACTTGTAGCGATTGCTGCGGGCATGGCTGACTTCTCTGTTTCTCGGTGGATCAACGCACTTGTGGGCCGATGAATCGGCTTTTGGCTTGTATTTCGGTGCCGCTGTTATCAGCGTCCCTGAGGATGAATGTCACCTCATTGGTGCTGGACGGCAGTTGCTCCGGCGCCACCGAGAGTTCCACCGGCTGGCTGAGGATGTCACCGGCGCTGACCTTGATCTCGCGACGGCCTTGCAACTTGAGGTCCGGCAACCCGGTGGCTTCGAGCAGATAGGTGTGGTCCACCTGATCCTTGTTCATGATTTTCAGGCTGTAGACGTTTTCGATGCGGCCCTGGGCGTTCTCCCGGTACAGCACGCGGTCTTTGCTCACATCGAAACCCACCAGCGAGCGCATGAAGAACGCGCCGGTCAGCAAGCCAATCATGGCCAGCAGCACCACGGCATAGCCGATCAGGCGCGGACGCAATTTATGGGTCACCTGCCCGGACAGATTGTGCTCGGTGGTGTAGCTGATCAGGCCCCGTGGATAAGCCATCTTGTCCATGATCGTGTCGCAGGCATCGATGCACGCCGCGCAGCCGATGCACTCGATTTGCAGGCCGTCGCGGATGTCGATGCCGGTGGGGCAGACTTGTACGCACATGGTGCAATCGATGCAATCACCCAGGCCCTGAGCCTTGTAGTCCAGGTCTTTTTTGCGCGGGCCGCGTTTCTCCCCACGGCGTGGGTCGTAGGACACGATCAACGTGTCTTTGTCGAACATCACGCTCTGGAAGCGCGCGTACGGACACATGTAAATGCACACCTGTTCACGCAGCCAGCCGGCGTTGCCGTAGGTGGCCAGGGTGAAAAAGCCGACCCAGAAGTAAGACCAGCCATCGGCCTGGCCGGTGAAGAATTCGATGACCAGCTCGCGTATGGGGGAGAAGTAGCCGACGAAGGTCAGCCCGGTGACGAAACCGATGATCAGCCACAGGCTGTGTTTGGCCAGTTTGCGCACCAGTTTGTTGGCGCTCATGGGCAGCTTGTCGAGCTTCATGCGCTGATTGCGGTCGCCTTCGGTGACCTTCTCGCACCACATGAAAATCCAGGTCCACACGCTTTGCGGACAGGTGTAGCCGCACCACACCCGGCCGGCGAACACTGTAATGAAGAACAGTCCGAACGCGCTGACGATCAGGATGCCCGACAGCAGGATGAAATCCTGAGGCCAGAAGGTGGCGCCGAAGATATAGAACTTGCGCTCTGGCAGGTTCCACCAGACCGCCTGATGACCGCCCCAATCCAGCCAGACGGTGCCGAAGTACAGGGCAAACAACAGCGCGCCGCCGGCCATGCGCAGGTTGCGAAACAGGCCAGTGAACGCGCGGGTGTAGATCTTCTCCCGAGAGGCGTAGAGGTCGACCGTGTCATCGTCTTTCTTGGCGGGCGGCGTGACGTTGTGTACCGGAATCTGGTTGCTCATCGGTGCATCCCACGGCGGTGGAAAAGTGCCCCGGCCAGTGCGTGCCGGTCGGGGTCGGTAGCCAGCGATCATGGCTTCAATACTGGCTGTAACGTGTAGGCGTTGCCGAAAGCTCCGGGTTCGCGCTCGCTTCGCAGCCTCGCGCTGCTCGTCAGCTCCTACATGATCTGCGTCCGTTTCCGGATTACTCGGCCGGTTTTTCTCCATGGGACAAGCTATAAACATACGCCGCCAACAGATGCACCTTGTCATTGCCCTGCAGCTGTTCCTGTGCGGGCATCTGGCCCTGGCGGCCGTAGCGGATGGTTTGTTGCAGTTGGGCAAAACTTGAGCCGTAGATGAACGCTGCGGGGTGGGTAAGATTGGGCGCACCCATTGCCGCAGTGCCTTTGCCTTCCGGCCCGTGGCAGGCGACGCAGTTGGCGGCAAAGATTTTTTGCCCTGCCGCCGGGTCGGCTTTGGCGTCTTCGGGCAGTTTGCGCCCGTCGAGCTGGGTCAATACGTAGGCTGAGACATCGCGTACGCCCTGGTCGCCGACGACTTCGCCCCATGCCGGCATCACTGCGTGGCGGCCGCCCATGATGGTGGTCTTGATGGTTTCCGGCTCGCCGCCCCAGCGCCAGTCGGCGTCGGTCAGGTTGGGAAAGCCATACGCGCCTTTGGCGTCTGAGCCGTGGCATACCGAGCAGTTGGAGGCGAACAGACGACCGCCCATTTTCAGCGCCTGCGGATCTTTGGCCACGTCTTCGATGGGCATGGAAGCAAATTTGGCGAAGATCGGACCAAAGCGTGCGTCCGAACGAGCCATTTCCTTCTCCCACTCATGCACGCCGGTCCAGCCCTGCTGGCCATTGGAAAACTCGGTCTTGTTGTCGTTATCGACGTAGTCGTAACCCGGCAGCAAGCCTTTCCAGTTGCCCAGGCCTGGATACAGAACCAGGTAGCCCAACGCGAAAATGATGGTGCCGACAAACAGCATGAACCACCATTTGGGCAGCGGGTTGTCGTATTCCTCGATGCCGTCGAACGAGTGCCCGACGGTCTCTTCGGTGGCATCGGCACGTTGGCCTTTGCGGGTGGCGAGCAACAGCCAGGTCAGGCAGAAAATCGTACCCAGGGTGAGGACTGTGACGTACAGGCTCCAAAACGTACTCATTGTTTGTCGCTCCTGGAAGCTTGCGCCTGCTGCACTTGCTTGATCGCCTCGGGATCATCGGCAAACGGCAGCATGGTCGCGTCGTCGAATTCGGCTTTGCGGCGAGGGCTGAATACCCACAGCGCCAGACCGATGAAGGCCACCATCACCACCAGGGTGCCCAGGCCTCGAATCATTCCGATATCCATCGCAATCACCGTTTGCTTCTGATGAGGGTGCCCAGGCCCTGCAGGTAGGCAACCAGCGCGTCCATCTCGGTTTTGCCCTTGACCGCGGCGGTCGCCCCGGCAATGTCGGCATCGGTGTACGGCACGCCTAACGTGCGCAGGACTTCCATTTTCTTCGGTGTGTCCTTGCCGTCCAGGCGGTTCTCGACCAGGAAGGGGTACGCCGGCATTTTCGACTCGGGCACCACGTTGCGCGGGTTATACAAATGCGCGCGATGCCAGTCGTCGGAGTAGCGACCGCCCACTCGCGCCAGGTCCGGCCCGGTGCGCTTGGAGCCCCACAAGAACGGATGGTCCCAGACGCTCTCGCCAGCCACCGAGTAGTGCCCGTAGCGTTCGGTCTCGGCGCGGAACGGGCGGATCATCTGCGAATGGCAACTCACGCAGCCGTTGGCGATGAACACGTCACGGCCTTCAAGCTCCAGCGCCGGACGCGGCTTCATGCCTTCAACAGGCTTGTTGGTCACGTCTTGAAAGAACAGCGGCACGATCTGTGTCAAACCGCCTACGGCGACGGCGATGACCATGAACAACGACAGCAGGCCGATGTTCTTCTCGAGGGTTTCGTGTCTGATCATCAGTGGGCTCCCACGACAGCGATCTGCGCGGCGGCTTCGGCTTCTTCAGGGCTGGAGGCGTGAACCGTACGGAACACGTTGTAGGCCATGAACAGCATACCGCTGGCGAAGAACGCACCGCCCAGGGCGCGAACGATGTAGCCCGGATGGCTGGCTTGCAGCGCTTCGACGAATGAGTAAGTGAGAGTGCCGTCGTCGTTGATCGCGCGCCACATCAGGCCCTGGGTGATGCCGTTGACCCACATCGAGGCGATGTAAAGCACCGTGCCGATGGTCGCCAGCCAGAAGTGCGTGTTGATCAGGCCGATGCTGTGCATCTGCGGACGGCCGAAGATTTTCGGGATCATGTGGTACAGCGCGCCAATGGAGATCATTGCCACCCAGCCCAGCGCCCCGGCGTGAACGTGGCCGATGGTCCAGTCGGTGTAGTGGGACAGGGAGTTGACGGTCTTGATCGCCATCATGGGGCCTTCAAACGTCGACATGCCGTAGAACGCCAAGGACACGACGAGGAAGCGCAGGATCGGGTCGGTGCGCAACTTATGCCAGGCGCCGGACAAGGTCATCATGCCGTTGATCATGCCGCCCCAGCTGGGGGCCAGCAGGATGATCGACATCGCCATGCCCAGCGATTGCGCCCAGTCGGGCAGGGCGGTGTAGTGCAGGTGGTGCGGACCGGCCCAGATGTACAGGGTGATCAGCGCCCAGAAGTGGACGATGGACAACCGATAGGAGTAGATCGGACGCTCGGCCTGTTTGGGTACGAAGTAATACATCATCCCGAGAAAGCCGGTGGTCAGGAAAAACCCTACGGCGTTGTGTCCGTACCACCACTGAATCATCGCGTCGGTCGCGCCGGAGTAGGCCGAATAGGATTTGAACAAGCTGACCGGCAAGGAGATGTGATTGACGATGTGCAACATCGCGGTCACGACGATGAAGGCGCCGTAGAACCAGTTACCGACATAGATGTGTTTGGTCTTGCGCTTGACGATCGTGCCAAAGAACACCACGCCGTAAGTCACCCAGACGATAGCCAGCAAAATAGCGATGGGCCATTCCAGCTCGGCGTATTCCTTGGTGGTGGTGTAACCCAGTGGCAGGGTCACGATGGCGCCGACAATGACGGCCTGCCAGCCCCAGAAGTGAAATGCCGCCATGCTGTCGGAAATCAGCCGCGTCTGGCAGGTGCGCTGCACGACGTAATAAGAAGTGGCAAATAGCGCGCAACCGCCGAAGGCGAAGATCACAAGGTTGGTGTGCAGCGGTCGCAGGCGTCCGAAGGTGGTCCACGGCAGACCGAAATTCAGGTCCGGCCAAACGAGTTGGGAGGCGATGAAAACACCAAGCCCCATGCCAAGGATGCCCCAGACCACCGTCATGATGGCGAACTGGCGCACGACCTTATAGTTATAAGCAGTCGGAGTGATTGCTGTGTTCATTCTCAGGTTCCACGATTCGGATATTTATTAGAGGTAACCATCGGACGCAATACCAAATAAGCGTAGACCTTTTGCAGCGCGGCGAGCGCGGTGCGAAGGCGTGAGGACGCAGAATCGGTGTCACTTCAAGCACGCTCCCGACGCTGTTACACGCAAAGAGAACATGCCAGGTGGGCCGCAAGAGGCCCGAAGACAAGTCGAGGCGGGTTCGCGATCACTTGAGCGCTGCAATTGTGGATACAAATTGCCACTGTTGGCCGTACATCTCGCCACTCAGTGCTGCCCGGAAATGCTCTGCAAAAAAACCTGTTATTTGTCTCGCGACCTGATGTTGCCAGGTCACCGTCCGGGCAAGCTTAGTCGCGAAACGAGGGCCTGGGAAGTCGTATACACAGCGAGTGCGACACTTGGCCGCGCATAGAAGCCTAAACACTGCGCCTCATTGCGAGGCGCCGTGCTGACACGTCTCAGGTAACGCTGAAACGTTCAACCCCCTACTTTCCTTGATCTTTAGGGGGCTTTTTGTGCTGCTAGTTGTATACAAAAGTCGATACTATTTGCACTCAATCACTGCCCAAAAATAATTTTGGCCTGAGCAGGCAAATGATCCCGGCGACCGTAACGATGAGTCGGCAATGGCGGAGTCAAGCGGCATGAAAATGGAGCCGCCCGGTTGCATGCGGGTTGGGGCGCCCATGGCTTCATCACGTTTGTCCGAAGTGCCGGTCCAGCCTACCGAGGCGCAGCTGAACCGAGCCTGTCCGGCGCTGGCGTTGATTGCGGCATAATTGCGCCCACGCACAGGCGGCTCCAAGGTCGGGGCGTGGCACGACGATCAATGACGAGGTGACAGTGAGCAAAGCGTTGAAAGGCGGCAGGGGTGAAGATCACATCGCAAAGTGGGCGGCAGAGCAGGGTTGGCTGTGGAGCCCTCCGGTCAGCAGTACCCAGGCGGATAAAGGCGCCACATTGATCCTGGCCCATGGCGCGGGCGCTGCGATGGACAGTGATTTCATGAATGAAATGGCTCTGCGTCTGGCAAACCTGGGCGTTGGCGTACTGCGCTTTGAATTTCCCTACATGGCCCAGCGCCGAATAGACGGCGGAAAACGGCCTCCCAATCCACAACCCAAATTGCTGGAGAGCTGGCGGCAGATATACGAAGCGGTACGCCCCCTGGTCAGCGGGCGGTTGGCCATTGGTGGCAAATCCATGGGCGGGCGCATGGCCAGTCTGATTGCCGATGAGCTGAACGTAGATGCACTGGTATGCCTGGGCTATCCGTTCTACGCGGTGGGCAAGCCGGAAAAACCAAGGGTGGCGCATCTTGAGTTTTTGAGTACCCCGACGCTGATCGTTCAGGGCGAACGCGATGCGTTAGGGAATCGTCAGGCGGTTGAACAGTACGTACTTTCCAAGACTATTGGCATGCATTGGCTGCCCACTGCCAATCACGACCTCAAACCGTTGAAGTCATCTGGCCTCAGCCATGAGACGTGTCTGCAGGGTGCGGCTGAGCAGGTTGCCCTTTTACTACTGGGCTGATGCGTCTTGTGCTTCGTTGATCCACTGCAGATTAAACGCGCCTTGCGCCAGTTTGAAGTTGATGGAAGACATACCGAACTCGAGGGTGCCGCGCAGGCGACGAGTGTCAGGGTTGCACTCCAGCAGGGTCAGTTCGCCCGTCTGGAAATAGCGGGAGTGGTAGATCTGCGCCATCTGACGAGGTGTCCTGTGATAAACGACACTGATGCGAGGGTTATTCACCAGGTCGTGGGTGCCCGGCGCAAAGGTCTGGTCAATGAACAGACCGATGCTGGTGCTGTGCCGGGCAACGTGGCCGGTGGCCAGAATCTTCCATATTCGCCGATTGGGCTTGTGCCTCAATTCCGAGCGCAAACAAGACCAAGCCGTCACACTGGCTGCAACAAATGGTTTACCGTTGACCGTCGCCTGAAATTGCTCGGCAAAGGGGACGTTCAGGTGGGATGTCTGGAGATTTGTTGAATCAGTCATGATTTCTCTCAACTAATAGCTACTGCTCACAAAACCACTCCCCCCCGCAGACGCCATACGATTGTGGCGTCGGGGGAGCGGGCTCAATCAGCCCGCCGAGAAGTGAATGGAAAGTCCTTCTGCGTTTATCGAACCGAGACGCCGAGGGCCCCGTTGAGATGCAGATATTTGAAATCCTTGCCAGTGCTCAGGTCTTTGGCGTAATACCATTTCGCTCCGAACACGTTCTTGGCAACGGTTGAGGACCAGTACAGACCTTTGCCCATCGGCCAGCGACCTTGATAGGCGTTATAGATTTCGATCAGTTCCTGAATGCTCGGGATGCGCGCGCCGATGGCTGCCGCTGCATTGATCATGTGGGTCAAGTTACCCGAGCCAACGCCGATGCAATGTATGACACCCGTTACCGACACGCTGTAGGCCTTGCTTTCGCCCGCCGCGTCGGTGGCGGTAATGGTCGCGTTGCCGTTGCCACGAACGGACACCAGACCTTGCGCATCGACATGGGCAACCTGAACGTCGCTTGAGTCATAGGCATAGGGCGGTTTACCTCCCGTCGCCACGCGCGTAAGCGTCGTACCGGTCGGGAATGTCGGCAGCAATTCCGGGTTAGCCGGTAGCAGATACACCTTACCGCTCAGCACCACAGCCGAGGTGTCAAACTCCAGGGCAGACGTCACCGTCAGCGCCAGCTTTTCCGATTCACGGTCCACACCTTCACGCTGCACGAAGTAAAGCAGCGTGGCCGTGTGCCCTTCGGAGGCTACAATCGCTGCCTTCGACACATTGAATGTCAGCGTGGGCTCGGCGCCAATCGTCTGGACCGGCGTATCTTCAACAACGGTTCCCATCCAGCGCACCGTGACCAGGTCGCCGACCCTGCTGTCGGGATAACTGACCCGAACAGATCCTCCCGACTCGGGAATCAGCGAAGGTCGCAAGATGCCATCTGAGCCAACGGTGTCCATCGTAGGTGCAGGCAGTTCGAGTACGGCACTCAAGATCCGCAGAGCCACGATGCCAGAGTCTTGAACGGTGCCACTGTTGCGCGTCACGCTGTAAGAGACTTCTACTGTTTGGCCGTCATTGGCAGCGACTAGTGGGGCGGCGAAGACGATTTCGGCCGGATTAAGCGCCTCTTCTTTCTCGATCAGTTTCTCCTTCTGATCACTGCCCTTTGGGCCATCCCAACTGAAGCGAATCAGATCGCCCTGGTTCAACATCGCACTGGCGTCGACAACTACTGTGGCTCCGTCAGTTGCGCTCGCTGGATCGAGAACGTTGTTTACCGCTTCCTTGACGCGTGGCGCGGGTAGTGCCGGGTAAACGATATTTCCAACAGAGAATCGATATTGCTCCGATAAGAACTTCTGACTGTTGCGATCCACTTCGTACCATACGATGACGTTGTTATTGATGCTGGCATCGACATAGCGTTTCTCGACCCGGAAGATAATCTCCCTGCCGACAGTCCCGCTGTTGATAGTGGTCGAGTCACTGTAAGTTCCACTGGAACCCTGGCCGTCCCAGTGAAGCGTTACTTTGTCTCCTTCGGCGATCGAATAGGGTGCTATCCGAACAGTGGCTTCCAGCACTATGGTTGCTGGGTCGAGTACGCCATCGCTACCCACGCCATCGACCGATGGTGGAGGGAGCGAAACGCTACTGTCGTCACCAACCATGAGTTGTAAAACCGGCGATTTAAAAAACGCACGCGCATAGGTTGTGATGGTGTAATAAATCTCCAACATCCCCCCGGCGAGGGCGCTGACTTTTTCGTCTGGAATCAGAAAATTGACCGGTTTGCCAACATCGCCAAGGTTCAGATTCTTCAACTCCTCGTGCATAACGTTTGCACCGCTGGCGCTTTTACCCATCCAAACCAATGTAACGTCATTGCCGTCGCCCATGAAATGGTAAGGCGGGACTTCAACGATAACGTTGTTAGCATTGGGATCGAGTACACCGTTATTCAATTCAGCTGCAGGCACGCGCGGTAACGCTAGTTCAGCAGCAGTTCCGATAATTTTGATCGGCAGACTTTTTGATCGCAGCACATCACCGGTTGGCTTCGTCAGCGTGTACTTCAGCCGCGCGCGGCCCTGTGTAATGGGCTGAAATTGCTCATTTGGGATGAGAAATTCGATAAAGCTTGCAGCGTTTTCAACAATTTTCGAGGCGCTGTAAGTTTCCAGCGGCATACCTTCTGCGGTGCTGCGCTCTACCAATAGCAAAACCTCATCGCCATCGCTGATTTCCGGTTGGGAAAGAACCAGCGCCTGCACCGGATCGCCATTCAACTTATCAAGATCCAGTTCCATTCCCGGTGCCTGAGGAAGCACGGGTGCTGCCAATGTTGACTGTCCAGCTTCAACGTCGACATAGGTCGCCAGGGACCATCGCGACCAGTTATTGACTAAATCCCGAATTTCATACCGAACCTCGATCATGTCCGAATCACCGGCTCGCTCGATGATCTCCTTGCTGACAGGCAGAGTTACCGGTTTCGCGAGTTCGTCTTCGGTGAGGATAGTTTTGCGAATGAATTCGCCGTGCCAGGACAGTGTGATGTTGTCTCCGATGCTCATATTCAAGTACGGACTTATTTCAACGCTAACGCCGTCTGGAGAAAAGATGATCCCCTCAGGCGATACGCGAGGTAGATCGAGCGCTTCATTTTCCCAAGGAGTAGCAGGGTTAATGTCCGTTCCTCCCGGTAAGGTGAACTTAACCGGAACTACACTGTGCAACGATTCATTCTGTAAGCCGCCGATGGGTTCTTTAACGGTATAAAACAGTGCTATTTGCTCAGGAGCGATGAATTTTTGATCGAGGGGTAATACGACGAAAGAAGGTGTTTCGGGCGTCAGGTCTTCTTGTTTTACCGTGTACTGGATGACAGGATTTTGATTGCAGTACAGGTCAATGATATCCCCGGCCGCGATAGTCACGTACGGGCCGACTCTTACAAACAGGGGCACCTGTGGGTCAAGAGTATCGGCATATCCAATGCCGCTTGGATCATGCAGATTCTGCATCGCTGGCGCAGGCAAGGGGGCTCGAGTTGAAACGCTCATGGGCTATTTCCTTATTTTTGTTAAAAACGGCGAGCCCAAAGACTCGCCATTTAAATCAGCAGCCTTCGCCAGGGATGGCCATGCGTATAAGCACGGGTGCAGTTTTGGAGTTCACCGGACCATTAGGGCCTTCAACTCTGTAGTAAGCCTCTGCACGCCCTGTGCAGATCAGCCGCAGTTGTCTGTCCGAAATGCGGAAGTTGTAGCCGTCGACCATTTCGAATTCGTCAAGAATATGAGTCTCTTCAACGCTTGCGCCTGGAACCGGTGTATTACCGTTGGCTGCGTTGTAGCCGTGAAATACCAGAGTGACACGTGGGTACTGGTCGATGTGCTCATACGGCGCGATATGAATCGGCGTGCCGTCCGGACTAAGAATCGGACTGATCGCATTGTTCTCATTGGCATTGCTGAAAACAGGCGCGGCCAAGCCTTCCAGTCCTCCTGGCAAATCTCCTTTGGCGCTCACCGCCACACCCTGCGCCGCTGAGCGCGAGGTATTAGGGTTGCCATTGTGAGTGACGGTATAAAAGACCTTAATGAGTTCTCCCGAACCCTCACTGGCCATCAGTTGATTGGGAATAGTAAGTTCCAGGTTTTTATTTAAATCCGTCGATTTAATCGGGAACACTACTGGCGTAGTTTGCGACCCCCAATACAGTCGGATGACATCGCTGACGGCAAACTCATCGTTCCACTCTATAAGCGCTTTGGCCTCTAGCAGAAAATCGTCTTCATCAATGACATTGTCTTCGTTGTTGGCGTTGTCGCTGGTGCCTTGGATGACGGGCAACGCAAGGTTCTCGTTTTCAGGCGTTTCCGGGTCAGGATCCTGAGGCCCTGGCAGCTCCAGGTAGACGATGACCTCCAGCTCCAGCGAGCTGCCGATCAATACGCCGTTGCGACGGACTTCGTAGCGCAGCTTCACTGGGCCATCGCCCGGAGCGGCAATGATCGGGTAGCGAACGTTGATACCAAAAATCGGGTTTTGCGTTTCGTCACCCGGCATCAGCGTGGCTTCCGGCATTGACGTGTCGCCCCAATACAGCATGACTTTGTCGCCGGGCTGCGCGTCAGGGTAGTGCGGTATTTCAACGAGCACTGCAGCGCGGGCGTCGGCGTCGTCGATGAGCGAGTCATCCGCCTGAGCGCACAGCGGCGCTGGAAAGTCTGCCGGCACGTCGCGCAGGAACAGGCGGAATCGTTTTGGCAACGAATGAATCGACTCATTGCCCGCACGGTCGGTTACGACGTAGTACACCGGCTCTGTGACGTCACCCAGGCTTTCCAGGAATACCCGAGAGAAACTCAGCATCACCCGGTTCATGGTTACTTCTTCCGGGATCACGGTATGCTCCGGCCCGGGGACCGAACCCCAGAACGAGCGAATATGGTCACCCCACGCGATGCCGGTATAACCCGGTACTTCGGCGACCAGCACATCACCCAGCGCGGTAAGTTCTTCTGACGTCAGCATGCCGTCCTGGGTAACGGCGGGAAACACCAGTGCTGCCAGCAGATCGCCACCGGGTGCGGTGTGGTCGACGATGACCGGAATCAGAGGCGATTCATTGCTCAAGCCACCCCCGATATCCGTTGCCAGATATCGCGCCTGATGAGTGCCCTCGACCAGCAGCTCAACAGGTACATCAAGCGATAACGGATCACCCGGCAGGTTGTCGTCGCCAATGGGCTTTGCTGACCCGACCAAGTTGTCATTCCAAAGCAGTTGATAGGTATCACCGGGCAATGCTTCGTCCCAGACAACCAGCGACATGGTGACGGGTAGCAGTAAATCTTCCAGGGTCAACAGCCCATCGATCGGATCTGCCAGCGGAATAACCGGCGCAGTCAAGGCACGAGGCTTAGAATTACGGGCACGGCTGACCAGTGAGCGGGTATTGCGTGAATTACACATAAACTTCTCCATATTTTAAGCAGCCTGGGGCTCCATCCTTAAATGAATGGCCGCTGCATTGAATTTGATTGATGCACGGTAGATTCGTATTGAATAACGGTATAGAGATCAGAAAATAATTATTGCCTGTTGGATTCTTTGAGCTCTTTTTCAAGTAATCGTAATATCATGTTTGTGTCAACGGGTTGTGGTAATTAATTATTTTCGAGTGATATTTGAGCGGATTGATCGCATGTCTAACAGGAAGCGTCCTACATTAATTTCGGATCTAATGCGCAAGTCAGGGCAGCAGGCCGACAGTCAACATAAGCATCTGCTTTCAGTGAATGCGCCGCTCCATAGTTGTTTTCGATGATGTACCGGGCCTCTGCACGACCTACATCGATCGCCCTCAACAGTGCTGCCGAAATATTGAAAGTGCAGCCCTGAAGTAATTCCTGTTCAGTGACTGTTTGCTCAAGTGCTGTAGAGGCTGTTTCAAGCATTAGCCCTGCCACGAAGTCATCGAAGCCGGCGAATGACAACCGCACACGGTCCCCCGCTCGCATGTTTCGATACGGCTTGACGACGAGTCGAATAGTTTCGGCTTCTGCATCTGGCGTGAGCGTGTTGCTGGCATTCGCCTCGGCAAATTGGGGGGCTGCGAGCACATTCTCCCCGCCGGGCAACTGCGCGCGGCAGATGACCCTGACCGATTGACTCGGTGAATAAGCCGTGTTGGGGTTTGCGGGATGGGTCACGGTGTAGCGCACGTCAATGGCCCTGCATACGCCCTCTTCGACGATCATGCGGTTGGGCACGCAGATCACCACATCCTGTGCAGCGTCGATGTCGTTTTGATTCAGCGCCCGGGTGACAGGCGTGGGGCAGGTACCCCAGAACAGGTTGATCTGATCGCAGGCGGAGAATTCTTCGCGCCAGGCGATCAGCGCGTCGGCGTTGAGCAGATAGTCGTCTTCATCAAGCAGGTTGTCGTCGTGATCGGGGTGATCGCTCTTGCCTTTGATCACGGGCGGGGCGAGGGCTTCATTGACCAGGGTTTCGGGCGATGCATCCTGAGGGCCGGGCAGACGAATCTGCACCTTGACCTCAAGGTCTGGCGAGGTGGCCTGCAACTGACCGTCGCGAATCACCTGATAGCTAACCCTGATGGTGCCGTCGCCAGCGCTGATCAGCGTCGCATAAGGGACCGCCAGCGCGAATAGCGGCGTTTGAGTGGCGTGCTCCAACGTCAGTGTGTGCTCGCCCAAACTCAGGTTGCCCCACGACACTTTTATCGCATCGCCGGATTGCGCATGGGTATAAGGCGGAATCTGCACCTGAACGCCGCGCCTGGCATCGGCGTTGTCGATCAGCCCGTCCTGCGCCTGGGGCACTACCGGCGCCAATAAGTCGCCCGGATGGTTTTTGAGGTTCAGCTTGATGAGTGCGGGCTCCGACACCACCGACACATTGCCCGCGCGGTCGGTGACGGTGTAGGTCACCAGCACCTCACCGTCCGCTAGCTGGTCAAGGAATGGCTGATCGAAACTCAGGTTGATGTAACCCGCAGGCAGTTCCTCGGCTTGCACGGTGTGGGTCGGGCCGGGCTGCGCGCCCCAGTATGTGCGCACCACATCGCCCCATTTGGCATCGAAATAGCCGGGCAGCCTGGCGGTAAGCGTGCCGCCCAGGTCAGCGATGTCCTGCTGGCTCAGGGCCTTGGCCTGCTGCGGGAAGATCAACGACGCGAGCAGCAGCGCACCCGGGGCGGTACGATCAATAACCAAGGGTATGATGGGGGAAGCTTTTGACAGACCGCCGCCTATGTCCGTTGCCAGGTATTGAACATTGTAAATGCCCTCCTGCTCCCATAGCCCGGACGGTATCTCAAGGGTCACAAGGTCGCCAGGCTTGCCGCTTGCAGTAACCGATTTGGCGCTTCCTATCAAACTATTTTTGAAGAGCAACTGGTAGGTATCCGGCGGTAAGGCTTCGTCCCACACCACTAAATGCAGTGTCAGCGGTTGGCCGAAGTGTGAGATAGGCAACAGGCCATCCACCGGGTCAGTGCCGGGTATGGTTGGGCGCGCCAAGCCGCCGGCGCGCCGCTGCGCGGCAGGGTTAAGTGGATTGGAGCTTTCAGACGTCATGATGAGTGTCCTTAGGAAATAAATCAGGGTACGCGACGCGTCATAATGGCCTGCATGCAATCGCAGGAAGGAACGTCGCTAGCATTGTTATTTTTGACAGGCATCTGGTGCTTGTCTGTACTCGAACTAATTGGGTAACTGTTTCACTGTCAAGTGTGCGGTAGATATTTAGTTAAAACAGGGCTGGAGGGGTGGAAGTTAGATGGTTTTAATGTAGGAACGGTATGACATGATTATAGGAAACTGCTGGTAATAAAGGTCATTGTAAACAGCTTCACTGAGCCGTAGCTCCCTCCACACTCTTCGTTTATTTGAAGTGAGTGAGGAGTCAAGAGTGAGTAGCAAATACACGCTGATAGGTATGAGCAGAATAACCGCCCTCGGGATTTTGTGTGGAGCGACCTCTGTGTGTTATGCCGCGGAGGACGACCGACTGGGCAAAATGGCTACGGCCGATGTCGTCGTCGCAAGAGGCGACACACTGGATGTGAATACTTCAACCGGTCTTTCATATGGATTGCAGCCAAGCTCCACTCTTAATGTGAACGGGGCGACGGTGGGCCGTGTTTACTCATCAGCTGCGACGCTCAACCTTAACGACGCAGTGGTCGACCATGATTTGGTGCCGGTAACCGATAAGACGCCAGCGGTTACAATAGAGGGGAGTAAACTAACGGCAAATAACTCACGCATCGTTAATTCTAGTGCATCAGGTCTACGGGTCTATAGTTACGGGATGGGAGGCATTCCCATCCCAGTGAGATCTGAGGCTGCCATCGCGAACAGCTTTATTTCCGGCGTCGGCATGGCCATGCAGGTGGCCGGCAGCGACGTGTCAGTGAGTGGCACCGCAGTCATTGGATTGCGAGGCTCCAGCGGTGAAGCGGTGGGCATTGACACGAATACATCAAGTATCACAATCAATGACAGCAGCGTGATCAAAGGGGATGACATAGGTTTGCGGGTGCGCTCAGTCGGTAGTTCGCCTGGTGTAGGGGTTGTCCCTAACACCCCCAGCGTCATTGATATCGACCACTCCACAATCCAGGGGATTAACGGCCCAGCCATCAAGCTTGTCGGCGCGCGTGGCGAAGGCGCTATAGCGCAGATAACCCTCAGAAACGATGCGTCGTTGCTCTCCGGCAATGCCAACCTGGTGGAGGTCTACGACGAGAGTGCGTTGGATCTTACAGTGGATGACAGTCGGCTCACCGGCAACCTGTTCGCTGAGGCTGGTAGCACCTTGGACGTCGAATTGCGTAATGGCGCGCAACTGGCCGGGAACGTCATCAATGGCAACAACATGGCGATCAATGCCGATGCCCGGTGGCAACTGATGGGCGACAGTGATGTGAATAAACTCACAGTGGAGAGTGGCCACGTGAGCTTTGCTGGCGAGGGCTTCCACACGCTGTCGCTGAACGAACTGGCTGGCCACGGCACCTTCGACATGCGCATCAACCTGGACACCGCGCAGGGCGACCTGCTGGAGGTCAACGGGGAGGCAACCGGCTACCACAAGCTGAACGTCAAAAACACGGGCGTCGAGGTAGTACCGGCAGAATTCGACCCGCTGCGCATCGTCCACACCGAAGGCGGCGACGCGAGGTTCGGCTTGATCGGCAATCGTGTCGACCTCGGCGCTTACTCCTACCTGCTTGAGAAGCAAGGCAATGACTGGTTCATCGTGGGTGAGGGTAAAACTATCAGCCCTTCGACGCAGAGCGCCTTGGCGTTGTTCAACGCCGGCCCTGCGATTTGGAACAGCGAGCTGACGACTTTGCGCAGTCGCATGGGCGAGGTCCGAGGGCAGGAGGAGGGCGGTGGCTGGATTCGCAGCTACGGCAACCGTTTCAATGCCAGCACGGGTGCGGGCCTTATTTACGACCAGAAGCAGCAGGGCATGTCGTTTGGCGCTGATGCGCCGATACCGGTAGCAAACGGCAATCTTGTGATGGGGTTGATGGGCGGCTACAGCAAATCTGATCTGGATCTGAGTGGCGGCACTTCTGGCACGGTGAACAGCTACTACGTTGGCGCTTACGGCACCTGGCTGATGGACGAAGGTTATTACCTGGACGGTGTGCTCAAGTTCAACAGGTTCCGTAATGAGTCGAAGGTGGCGATGAGCGATGGCGGCGAAGCCAAAGGGCGCTACAACAACGAGGCAGTAGGTGCCTCGATTGAATTCGGTAAGCATATCGAGCTTGCTGACGACTATTTTGTTGAGCCCTATACGCAGCTCTCGGGAGTGTCCATCGGCGGTGACAGCTACTCGCTGAGCAACGGGATGAAGGCGAAAAACTCCAGGACGCAGTCGGTCCTCGGCAAAGTGGGGACGACGGCGGGGCGTAATTTTGTGTTTGATGATGGCAGCATCGTTCAGCCCTATGTGCGTGTGGCAATGGCCCATGAGTTCGCTCGCAGTAATGATGTGACAGTCAATGAAACTCGTTTTGATAACAATCTGTTCGGATCTCGCGCAGAGCTCGGCGCGGGCGTTGGCGTTTCGCTTTCCAAGCGGCTGCAACTGCACGCTGACTTCGATTACATGAAGGGCAAGCATGTGGAACAGCCTTGGGGAGCGAACCTGGGGCTTAAGCTGGCCTTCTAACAGTAATTGTGGGGATGAATCCCAGCTACGTTGAGTAGCTGGGATTTTTTTTAGTAGCCTTTACGTCTTACAGGTCGACGGCGTGGTCCGGATCTCGGTCTGCCGTTGCCTTGGAGATTAACAGTCAGGGGTTTTGAAACGCCCAACAGTCGGGCGCGACGTACCACTTCGTAATGAACGTTCACTTCGCCATTCTGGTAATCCGCCAGTTGATCGCAGTTAATATATTGAACAAGGTGCGATTCACTAACAACCGGATTTGATTCGAGGGTGGTATAAAAAGCGTTTGTTCCCCAGATCAGTTTTATATGATCGCCTGCCCAAAGGGTTCTGGCCCGGGGGATGTTGATATAAACGCCTGAAGCAATTTGTTCCGGCGTAATACCACTAGCATCTGCGCCAGAAAGAGTTGGCGCCTGCAAGTTAGGGTTGACCATTATCTCGTCCTCTTCTTTCTCTTGTGAATACGCGCGTTCAAGCGCACGCCTGAGCGACTCTCTGTATAGCTCGGCAGACTCTTCACTGTCCTGAGAGCCTATTGAGTCAATAAAACGTGTAGTGAAGGGAGGAATGCTGATCTTGTCGACCGGCATATCATTATCATCGCTCTCTTGTTTTTTGATACGGGATGCATCGTTGTCTGGCCTGATGCGAGGTTGTTTTTTGTCTTCCTTTCCCATATTGGCTCCGTGTTCTTTGTTATTAAAAATTGGACATGCTCGGGCTTCAGCGAGAGCTGCCGGACGAGCTCTCCGAGGGACATATGTTCAGTATCAAAATTGTGGTTGTCAACTCCATGTTTTTTTTTGGCTTTACCGCGTATCCGCTTCGCAGTGCGTCGTATGTTGCGAAACTCCTAAAATTGACATTTTCGGACAAAGCCTTTGATTACGGGGCCTCCGGGGCCGTAACCAACTTTCCAGTGGGAAAGTGTAGGATATGTATTACAGCAAATTCCGAAATTGCTGTGGGGTGTTGAAAACTGCTGGCGAGATTTCGCTAAAGGAACATTTATCCATTACCTAATTTATTTTTTATATGTTTCCAAACAGATATCTACGCCCTCATTAATCTATTCAAATGAATATTAAATAAATTTGAGGTCAGTCTCACTATTTGATCGATTTTGGGGACGAATTTCGGGAAGGATTGCTGGATCTGTCCATGAATATGCAGTCGACTCTCATTATCCCGGCATTCACATCTTCGAAAAGCCCCATGGGATGTAATCTCTCCCATTTGACTTACTACACCTGACCTGATGACAAGGCTCTAGCGTGTCATTCATCGCCTCCTGTTCGGGCACTAGGCCAAGCCATACCATCACCATGCTTCACGGGGACGTGATCAAGGCTAAAGGCCTGCAGCTGCGAGGCATGAACACTTCGATGGTGCAGCTTGCCTTTTTTCAGGATTTCCCCCGTCAGCCTGTGGAGTCACGTCTCAATCGTCAGACTCACAGGCAGCGACATGATCGACACATTTCCGGCCCGGTCCGTGATGAAATATTCGATCAGCACAGTGCTGCTTCCCAAGCTTTGCAAAAACTCTCGTTCGAAAACTATTTTGATGGGTGTGTGGAGTAGTTCTTCAGCGACAACGGTGTGGATTGGGCCTTTCATGCCATTGCATACTGTTTGAATTCGGTCGCCTTGTTGCATCCCCGCGTAGCCAGCGATTTGGCCCGTTAAATTATCTCCGGGCGTTACAGTAGGAAAGATCATCATGGCTAATAGTGCTGCTCCAGGTTTCTGGCGGTCCACCGTAATATAAAACACTGGAGAAGTGTTAGTGAGCAAGCTGATTGGGTTAGTTGACTGAAATGCCAAATCGTACTTTTCGTCTATATCCAACAAGTTTTCATCAAGCTGCAACGTAACAATATCCCCCGGTTTGTTCTTGTCTGAAAAGGTATAGATGGACCCTACTAGCTGGCCGTTGAGCATCAGTTGCATGTAGTAGCCTGGTCGAACTGCATCCCATACAACAATATCAACCGGAATCGGCTGAGCTAGATCTGCCGTTTGCAACAATCCATCCAATGGGTCTGCAATCGAAACAATCGGTGCTGCGAAAGGGTATTGAAATTCCGAAGTCATATGTCTCTCCAAAAGTATCCGCCACGGCCATTCCTGACCGCGCTTGTGCTAAATAAGTTAATAGCCATAGATCAGAAGTAGGTCACCTATGTGTGGTAACTATTTACCTCAATCTGCAATTCAACTAATAGCAGTCAGCGATGGCTGTCAACCTTACGCTCGCCCGAGATATCCTCATTTACAGGCCCAAATCGCACTTGGAGTAATTTTCAGAAACGTCCTACTTTTAAAACGACGCTTGCATAAACACAAAAGCCCCGGCATTACATCTGCCGGGGCTTTCGGTGGTGCGGTGACGATTTACCGATTGAAACGCTCCACCAGCGAATATTGGGTATTGGCGGTGCTGGTGAGTTCGGCGCTGAGTGTTGCCGAGCGTCGGGCTTCGTCGGAGGTCTGGTCCGCGAGCTGGGCAATGGTGGTTATGTTACGGCTGACTTCTTCGGCAACCGAGCTTTGCTCCTCGGTCGCGGCAGCTATCTGGGTGGTCATGTCGGTGATGTTGGCAACGGCATCACTGATGCCCACCAATGCTTCGTCGGCCTCCAGCACGCGCTGCACGCCTTCTTCTGCCTGACGGTGCCCCGTGCTCATGGTTTGCACGGCAGCGTTGGCGGTCTGTTGGAGTTTGGCGATCAGGCTGTGGATCTGTGCGGTGGAGGCAGTCGTGCGTTGCGCCAGTTGGCGGACTTCATCAGCGACGACAGCAAAACCGCGACCCATTTCACCGGCGCGGGCGGCTTCGATGGCGGCATTGAGGGCCAGCAGATTGGTCTGGTCGGCGATGCCTTTGATGACGTCGACCACGCCGCCGATCTCATCGCTGTCCTTGGCCAGTTGAGTGACGGTGAGCCCGGTTTCGCCGACTGATGCAGACAGGCGTTGAATCGCTTCGCGGGTTTCGCTGGCGATGTCACGGCCCTTGCGGGTCAGCGCGTTGGCTTGTTGCGTGGCGTCGGCGGTGCGCTGGACGTGGCTGGCGACTTCCTGGGTCGTGGCTGCCATCTGGTTGATGGCCGTGGCGACCTGCTCGGTCTCGACACGTTGGCGTTCAAGTCCGCTGGAACTGGACTGGGCCAGGCTATCGGACTGTCTTGCCTGATCCGTCAGGTGTTCGGCCGTATCCTGCAAGCGGGTCAGGCAGGTTTTCAGGCGCGCTTCCTGGCTCAGGATCGACATTTCAAGGCGTGCTTGCGGGCCTCGGCTGTCGGTGTACATCTGGGCGATCAACGGATCAGAGGTGGTTTGCTCGGCCAGACGCAGCAGGCGCTTGATGCCGCGCTGCTGCCAGCTCAGGCCCAGCAGTCCCAACGGTACGGACAGGGCGGCAGCGAGGATGAAACCCCACTGGGAGTCAAGCCAGACACCAATCAGAAAGCTCAGTTGGCTGACCAGAATGAACGGCAGCCAGTCCTGCAGTACCGGCAACCATTTATCCCGCCCGGGCACTGCAGCCTTGCCACTGTTGAGACGCTTATACAGCGCTTCGGCGCGGCGGATCTGCTCGGCCGTAGGCTTGACCCGCACCGATTCGAAACCCACCACCTGCTTGTTCTCAAAGACCGGCGTGACGTAGGCATTCACCCAATAATGGTCGCCGTTCTTGCAGCGGTTCTTGATGATCCCCATCCACGGCTGACCCTGCTTGAGCGTGGTCCACATGTGCTCGAAAACTGCCGAGGGCACGTCCGGGTGGCGCACGGTATTGTGTGGCGCCTTGAGCAACTCCTCGTAGGAGAAACCACTGATATCGACGAACGCGTCGTTGCAGTAGGTGATCACACCTCGCGCATCGGTGGTTGAAATCAACCGTTGGTGCTCTGGGAATGTGCGGTCGCGTTGGGTGATGGGCTGGTTATTGCGCATGAGCTATCTATCCAGGAAGGCTTTGACGGGATATCGGCCGCCCCTCTGAAAAATTGAGCATTGTGTGAACTGCATCAACAAACGCGCTGCTCAGGATTTGGGCTCAGCGATTGAACATCGGGTACGTGAACAGAGAAAAATGCACCAGATTCAGGCCGAAATGTGTCAGAACCGCCGCCGTCAAACCGCCCAGACGGTACGCGATGCCGTAACCGACACCCGCAATGCCGGCCAACAGCACCCATTGCCATCCAGCCCCCAGATGCGCAAGTCCGAACACCACGGATGCCAGGGCGATGGCCAGCACATCGTGATAGGGCAGGCGTTTAAACAGCCGGGCCAATCCACCCTGGATGTATCCACGAAACAGCAGCTCTTCGGTCAGTGTCACCAGCAACAGGTTATTGAAGATCCAGATGCCGCTCTGCTCGGGCCATTTGGGTGTCCAGGCCAGAATGCCCAGGGTGGCGGCCGTGGCCATGCAGACGCAGGTCGTGACAACGAAGGTCGAAGCCGTGACCGCTGCCGAACGGGCGACGCTCGCTCGATAGATCAGCCACGGGCAGGCCAGCACGATCCAGAAGCCGATCAGGGATTTGTCGAGGTTGAGAAACATCGAGAACGGCGCAGCGTCCGGGCTGAAACGTACCGCAGCGATGGCGCGGGCGTTTAAAAAGCCCGGTAACCAATGGCTGGCCAGGCCGATTGCCAAAGCGATGAACAGCAAATGCCCGAACGTATTCACGGCCCGGTGCTTAAAGTGGCTGACGCAGATGCCCGCCATAGTCAGCAGGCCAACCGTGACTGCAGCAGGCAGACTCAGTTGCCCATAGGTGAGTGCGACGGCGTACCCCAGGGAGAGCAGCATCAGCGTCGTCCAGCGTAACGCCGACATGGCAGCGTCCTTCAACAGCGAAATAGGGCGGGGATTCTAGCGTTTAAAACATCCACATGCCTGTCGGATGCGGACGAAAGTCGCTGATAGGGGGAGGTGGATATTTCGAGGTTTCGTGTAGGGCAGATCTGATGGCAAGAGGATGCGCATGTCAGCACGTCCTCGCCTGGGGGCAGGCGAGGACGCTCAGCTCAGGAGGCGATCAGCTGGCGCAGGACGTAGTGCAGAATCCCACCCGCCTTGAAGTACTCGACCTCATTCAGGGTATCGATTCGGCACAGCACCTGAACGTCTTCGGATGTTCCGTCTTCGCGGGTGATGTGCAGGTTCAGGGTCATTCCCGGCTGTAGGGTCGCACCGGTAAGGCCGGTGATGTTCAGGGTTTCCTTGCCCGTCAGCAGCAAGGTTTTGCGGCTCTGGCCAGTTTTGAACTGCAGCGGCAATACGCCCATGCCTACCAGATTGGAGCGGTGGATGCGCTCGAAGCTTTCAGCGATCACCGCCTTCACCCCCAGCAAATTGGTGCCTTTGGCCGCCCAGTCCCGGCTCGAACCGGTGCCATATTCCTGCCCGGCGATGACCACCAGCGGCGTGCCTTCTTGCTGATAGCGCATGGCCGCGTCGTAGATCGGTAGCTTTTCATCGGTCGGCACATGCAGGGTGAAGCCGCCTTCTTCATTGCCCAGCATTTCGTTACGGATGCGGATGTTGGCAAAGGTGCCGCGCATCATCACTTCATGGTTGCCCCGGCGCGAGCCGTAGGAGTTGAAGTCCTTGGGCTCCACACCCTTGCTGCGCAGGTAACGCCCGGCCGGGCTGTCGGCCTTGATATTGCCGGCAGGGGAGATGTGGTCAGTGGTGACCGAATCGCCCAGGATCGCCAGCACGCGGGCATTGCTGACATCGGCGATGACCGGCAATGGCCCCGACACGTCGTCGAAGAAAGGCGGATGCTGGATGTAGGTCGAATCCTCCTGCCAAACGTAGGTCGCTGCCTGAGGCACTTCAATGGCCTGCCACTGGGCGTCCCCGGCGAACACTTCGGCGTACTCCTTGTGGAACATCGCGGTGTCCACCTGCTGCACCGCGTCTGCGATCTCCTGGCTGCTGGGCCAGATGTCGCGCAGGTACACCGGCTGTCCATCGCTGCCTTCGCCCAAAGGCTCGGTGCTCAGGTCAGTGCGCACGGTGCCGGCCAACGCGTAGGCGACCACTAGCGGTGGCGAAGCCAGCCAGTTGGTTTTCACCAGCGGATGGACCCGGCCTTCGAAGTTGCGATTGCCGGACAATACCGAGGCCACGGTCAGGTCCGACTGTTGAATGGCTTTCTCGATGGGATCGCGCAGCGGGCCCGAATTGCCGATGCACGTGGTGCAGCCGTAGCCGACCAGATCAAAACCCAAGGCGTCCAGATACTGGGTCAGCCCGGCTGCGTTGTAGTAGTCGGTGACCACCTTCGAACCCGGCGCCAGTGAGCTCTTGACCCACGGCTTGCGCTGCAGACCTTTCTCCACCGCTTTCTTGGCCAGCAGACCGGCCGCCATCATCACGCTCGGATTGGACGTATTGGTGCAGGAAGTAATCGCGGCAATCACCACCGCACCATTGCGCAGGCGATATTTCGCGCCTTCATATTCGTACTCTGCTTCCCCCACCTGAGCGGCGTTGCCGACCGCGACACCGCCGCCGCCTTCGCTTTCCAGGCGACCTTCTTCATGCTTGCTGGGCTTGAGTTGCAGGCCCAGGAAGTCATCGAAGGCCTGGCCCACATCCGGCAGCGCGACGCGGTCTTGCGGGCGTTTCGGGCCGGCGAGACTGGCCACCACCGTGCTCATGTCCAGTTCCAGCGCATCGGTGAACACCGGTTCCTGGCCCGGTAGACGCCACAGGCCCTGGGCCTTGCAATAGGCCTCGACCAAGGCCACGGTTTCATCAGGACGGCCCGACAAGCGCAAGTAATCCAGGGTCACGTCATCCACCGGGAAGAAGCCGCACGTAGCGCCGTATTCCGGTGCCATATTGCCGATCGTGGCGCGGTCAGCCAGTGGCAGTTGCGCCAGTCCGTCGCCATAGAATTCGACGAATTTCCCCACCACGCCTTTCTTGCGCAGCATCTGGGTGACGGTCAGCACCAGATCGGTGGCGGTGATGCCTTCGTTGAGTTTGCCCAGCAGTTTGAAACCGATTACTTCCGGGATCAGCATCGACACCGGCTGGCCAAGCATCGCGGCTTCCGCCTCGATTCCGCCGACGCCCCAGCCCAAAACGCCCAGGCCATTGATCATCGTGGTGTGGGAATCGGTCCCCACCAGCGTGTCGGGGAAGGCATAGGTGCGGCCATCTTCTTCCTTGGTCCACACCGTCCGGCCCAGGTATTCGAGATTCACCTGATGGCAAATCCCCGTGCCCGGCGGCACCACGCTGAAGTTGTCGAAAGCACTCTGGCCCCAACGCAGGAAGGCGTAGCGCTCGCCATTACGCTGCATTTCAATGTCGACGTTTTCACCGAAGGCGGCGGCATCGCCGAATTTGTCCACCATCACCGAATGGTCGATCACCAGATCCACCGGTGACAGCGGATTGATGCGTTGCGGATCACCGCCGGCCTTGGCCACGGCCGCGCGCATGGCTGCCAGGTCGACCACCGCAGGCACGCCTGTGAAGTCCTGCATCAGCACGCGGGCAGGGCGGTATTGAATTTCGCGGTCGGATTTGCGTTCGGTCAGCCAGGCGGCGATGGATTTCAGGTCTTCGCCGGTGACGGTCTTGTTGTCTTCCCAGCGCAGCAGGTTTTCCAGCAGCACTTTGAGTGACATTGGCAGCCGGTCCAGGTCACCCAGGGATTTGGCGGCGTCGGGCAAGCTGTAGTAATGGTAGGTCTTATTGTTGACGTCTAAGGTCTTGAGGCTTTTCAGGCTATCGAGGGAGGGCATGAAGTAACTCCTTGACGAGTCCGCACGGCACGGACCTTGGGGGAATCGGGCGAACCAAAACAGGATCAGGCGATGTACACGAACGCATCGGTTGGCGGCTTATGTAGTACTGGACCTGCGAGCCGCGCCAGTGGTTCCTGATTGGGCTATCATGCGCCGCTTTTGTGTCGCTGAGGTTTATCCTCAAGTATAGGTCGCGCCAGACAGCCGTCTGTTGCGCGCAGAGGAGCTCCAATGAACACCCTGTTTATGCATTGCCGGCCCGGCTTTGAAAGCGAAGTCTGTTCGGAAATCAGTGAGCACGCCGCGCATCTGGACGTGTCCGGGTACGCCAAGGCCAAAACCGGCGCGGCCTTCGCCGAGTTTGTCTGCACCGAAGAAGACTGCGCCGAGCGTTTGATGAACAGCGTGCGTTTCACCGACCTGATCTTTCCTCGGCAGTGGGCGCGGGGCGTTTTTCTCGATCTGCCGGAAACCGACCGCATCAGCGTGATTCTTGCTCACATGGCGAACTTCGCCACCTGCGGCAGCCTGTGGCTTGAAGTGGTCGACACCAACGACGGCAAAGAGCTTTCAACCTTTTGCCGCAAATTCGAAGCGCCGTTGCGCAAGGCCTTGATGCAAGCGGGCAAGCTGGTGGACAACCCCAGAATGCCGCGCCTGTTGCTGACCTTCAAAAGCGGCCGTGAAGTGTTTCTCGGATTGGCCGATGCCGATAACTCGGCGATGTGGCCGATGGGCATTCCCCGTCTGAAATTTCCCCGTGAAGCCCCAAGTCGTTCGACCTTGAAGCTGGAAGAAGCCTGGCACCATTTCATCCCCCGTGATCAGTGGGATGAGCGTCTGTCAGGTGAAATGACCGGTGTCGATCTGGGCGCGGCGCCCGGCGGCTGGACCTATCAACTGGTGCGGCGCGGGATGCTGGTGACCGCCATCGATAACGGTCCGATGGCCGAAAGCCTGATGGACACCGGTCTGGTGCAGCATTTGATGGCCGACGGTTTCACCTACAAACCGCGTCAGCCGGTGGACTGGATGGTCTGCGATATCGTCGAGAAGCCTGCGCGCAATGCCGCGTTGTTGGAAACCTGGCTGGGGGAAGGTCTGTGCCGGGAAGCGGTGGTCAATCTGAAACTGCCGATGAAGCAGCGCTATGCCGAAGTGCGACGCTTGCTGGACCGCATCGAGGAAGGCTTCAAGGCGCGGGGCATCAAGGTCGCTATCGGCTGTAAACAGCTGTACCACGACCGCGAAGAAGTGACCTGCCATTTGCGGCGACTGGATATCAAGCGCAAGGCGTAGCGCGGCGCTTTTCTGTAGGCGCGAATTTGTTGGCGAGAGGGTTTGCACAACGCACAGGCCTCTCGCCAACCCGTTGGCTCCTACAGGACCGCGTTTGGCCGGCTTGCCCCTCCATAGGCTTTGATTCACAGGTGCTACGCGTGCGAACAGAAAAACCCCATCGGCCCCCCGTTTTGCAGCACGTCAGCCTGAACGTGCGACGGCTACGTCATGCTGCGGGTTTCAGCCAAACCATTCTGGCGCAACAGTCCGGCGTCAGCCGGCGCATGCTGGTGGCGATCGAGGCGGGGGAGACCAACGTCAGCCTTGCGACCCTTGATCGCGTGGCCGAAGCGTTGAACGTGGCGTTCAGTGATTTGATCCAGGCCCCGGATGAGCGTGATTGCAGCCGCATCAACGAAATTGCCTGGGTCGGCGCACAGGCTGACAGCAAGGCAGTGTTATTGGCCAAGGCGAGCGCCCGGCGTGAGGTCGAGCTGTGGGAGTTCAGCCTAGCGCCCGGCGATGCCTACGCCTCTCAAGCCGATCCTGACGGGTGGAGTGAGCAAGTGTTCGTGATCGAAGGCTGCCTGACCGTCAGCCTTCCTGAGCAAGTCCGCCAAGTCACGGCGGGCGAGTTCTTCATGTTCGCCAGCAATCAGCCGCATACCTTCAGCAACGACGGTGACGTTGCGCTGAGGTTTGTCAGGAATGTGGTGATTTAGGGTGGGAGGGAGCCCTGTTGGCTATGCGCCATGTGTTGCTCACTCAACACCCCATCAACAATGTGCTGATTTCCCCAGTCCATTTCTCCCCGAATCCTGTTCAAAAAAGCCCAAATTCCGGCACGCCCCATGCACTGCGACCAGGAGCGCACCCTTCGTACCGAAGTCGCCGTACTGACGTATTGTTTGAAACCCGAGCCACGCTCACCATAATCAAACAGACGCGCCACTTTCCGGAACGCACCCAAGGCGATACCCAATGACTGCTGAAAACCATCGACTCGCCGCTGACATTCTGATCGTCGGCGGCGGCCTGAGCGGCACTATGCTGGCCGTGCAATTGCTGCGCCTGCCCGGTCAGCGCCGGATCGTCATCATCGAGTCCCGCAGCGAGCTGGGTCGTGGCGAGGCCTACAGTGCTACCGAGCTGGGCCACACGCTCAACGGCAACGCCGCGCGCATGGGCGTCGATCCCGACAATGCCGATGACCTGACCCAATGGCTGACCGATTTCATTGCCGCAGGCGGCTGGCCGCAGTCCGATGAGCAGCATGTCCCGATCCCTGAACTGTTTCCCCCGCGTGGCATTTTTGGCTTGTACGTGCAGCAGCGTCTGGCCGAAGCGCAAGTGCTCGGCGCCGCGAATGGCTCAAGCGTTGAACACGTGCGCGCTGAAGTGGTGGACTTGGTGACAGACGACCGGGGTGTGTCGATCACTCTGGCCGACGGCACGCTGTTACGCGGCGCGAAGGCGGTGCTGGCCACGGGGATGTTCGCCGCCGCGCGCACGCCGCAACGGGACTCCAATGAACTCAACGCTGCCGCTGTCGATCCTTGGGACGTCAACGCCATGCGCCAGCTCGACCCACAGGGGCGCGTGCTGATCATCGGCTCTGGCCTGACCATGGTCGATGCCGTGGTTTCGCTGGAAGAGGCCGGGCATCGCGGGCCCATCGATGTGTTTTCTCGCCACGGACTGTTACCCCATGTGCGCCGGCAACCGCCTGCCTGGCCGGACTTTCTCGGCGAGGACCACAGCCTTCGCAGCACCCGCCAGCTGGTGCGTGCCTTGCGAGCTCAATGCGCGCAGGCCAACGCTCAGGGCATTGACTGGCAGGCGCCACTGGACACCGTACGGGCGCATATTCCCAGGCTGTGGAGTCAGGCAACTGACCAACAGCGTCGCCAATTCGTACGACACGTGCGGCCCTGGTGGGAGAGTCATCACCACCGTTCGCCACCGCCCAGCGGCAAGCTGCTGGCGCGGTTGGTGGAGCAAGGTCGCCTGACGATTCATGCCGCTTGCCTGATCGGCGTCGAATCTGCTGCGACTGCTCAGGTGCGGATTCGGGTGCGTCGCCGTGGCGAGAGCGAACCGACCCTGATCGACGGCGCTGCGTTGATCAACTCCACTGGCATCCAATATGACTGGCGCCGCGTGGACCGGGCGTTGCCTCGGCAATTGCTGGCGCGAGGCCTGATTCAGCCCGGCCCGTTGGCACTGGGGATTGCCGCTGACCCCAGCGGTGCTGTGCTGGATGCCAAAGGCGTGGTGTCCGGGCGCTTGTTCGCCATGGGCCCGCCATTGCGCGGCATGTGGTGGGAAAGCACGGCGGTGACTGATGTGGCGCTGCAGGCCAAGCTGCTGGCGGGCACGTTGGTCCGCGCCGAATCGTCAGCCCTGAGCGAATAAGCGCGGGCTGGCGCCGTCTTCCGCGTGGTGTCAGGAAAACCGAGATGCGAGCTTCGCGGGCAAGCGTCGTTCCAACAGAGCTCTGCGATCTGCTTGAAACCTCACACCGACAACTGCACCATCCGGTCGCCCTGCAATTGCTCGCCGGGCCTACGTTTGTTGACCGCCAGCTCACCTATCTTGATCAGGCGCGCGCGGGTGACATTGCGGCTCAAGCCCAGCAGGCCCGCCGTGTGCACCTGGTTGTAATGACTGAAACGGTACGCCGCACGCAGTAATGCGTCCTCGACCTTTTCATGCAGCGCGCCGGCCTGTTCTTCGAACAGCTTCTGGAACGCGCGCTCAAGCAGGGCATGAGTGGAATCATCGACCTGGGCTGCTTCGTCCTGACGCTCGATGCGCAGATTGGACAGGCGCAGATCGTCACGCTGAATCACGCCGTTGCGGCAAATCAGCAGCGTGTGATGAATGACGTTTTCCAGCTCGCGAATATTGCCGGGCCAGCTGTAGGTCTTGAGCTTCTGTTCGGCCTCTGGACTGATGCGTATCGGGCCGTAACCCATGCGCTGGCTGTAGACGTCAATGAAGTGCCGGGTCAGCGGCATGATGTCACCCGGCCGCTCACGTAGCGTATGCAGCTCCAGATTGACCACATTCAGCCGGTAGAACAGGTCTTCGCGAAAGTGCCCGGCGTTGATCGCGCGCTCCAGTTGTACGTTGGTGGCGGCCAGCACCCGGACATCAATGGGCGTGCTTTTGCGTGATCCGAGCCGCACCACTTCGCGCTCTTGCAACACGCGCAGCAGTTTGACCTGAATCGCCATCGGCAGATCGCCGATCTCATCGAGAAACAGCGTGCCGCCGTTGGCCTCCTCGAACCAGCCGGCCTTGGCCGTCAGCGCGCCGGTGAACGCGCCTTTTTCATGGCCGAACAATTCGGCTTCCACCAAAGACTCGGAAAACGCGCCGCAGTTGACCGCCACGAACGGGCGGTGACGACGGGCGCTGAGGTTGTGGATATGGCGCGCGATCAACTCTTTGCCGGTGCCGGTTTCGCCGATGATCAGCACGCTGGCTTCGCTGGGCGCAACTTGCTGCACATGGGCCAGCAGCGCTTGTGATTTCGGGTCTTCGAACACCTGGGCGGTGGCGCGAATCGAAGTCGCCAGCGCGGGCGAGGGCGGTAGGGTCAATAGCTGCATGGGGATCACTTTTGATAAAGGATAGTCAGCGTGAGCGCGGTGGTCGTTCCCACGCTCGGCGTGGGAATGCCGCACCTGACGCTCTGCGTCATAACCATGAACGCAGAGCGTTCAAACCGCCGTTCCCACGCAGAGCATGGGAACGATCATTGGCTGGAGCATTACTTCTGCGGCGGCAAATCGTTGGCGATCATCTCGCCGAAGGGGCCGGTCAGGTTGGTGAGGCCTCCGCCCGCCAGGCTGCGATACGGCTCGGGCAGCAGCGGGAACACCAGTTCGGCGAAGCGATAGGCTTCTTCCAGATGCGGGTAGCCCGAGAAAATAAAGCTCTCGATGCCCAGGTCCGCGTATTCCTTGATGCGGGCGGCCACTTCTTCTGGATTACCCACCAGCGCCGTGCCCGCGCCGCCCCGTACCAGGCCGACACCGGCCCACAGGTTTGGCGCGATTTCCAGATTGTCGCGGCGACCGTCGTGCAGCGCAGCCATGCGGCGCTGGCCTTCGGAGTCGAAACGGGCGAAAGATTTCTGAGCCGCGGCGATGGTTTCGTCGCTGATGTGCTCGATCAGAGTGCTCGCGGCCTTCCAGGCCTCTTCGCTGGTTTGACGCACGATCACATGCAGACGAATCCCGAACTTGACGGTCCGGCCATTGCGTGCGGCACGCTCGCGGATGTCCGCCAGCTTTTCTGCCACAGCGGCGGGAGGCTCGCCCCAAGTCAGATAGACGTCAACCTGCTCGGCAGCCAGTTCGTGGGCAGCCTCGGAAGAGCCGCCGAAATACAGGGGCGGGTAGGGTTTCTGGATCGGCGGATACAGCGCTTTGGCGTTCTGCACGCGCAGGTGTTTGCCCTCGAAATCCACCGCTTCGCCCTGCAACACCCGACGCCAGATTTTCAGGAATTCATCGGTGACTTCGTAGCGTTCCGCGTGATCGAGAAAGCTGCCATCGCCACGGTTTTCGTCAGGATCGCCACCGGTCACGACATTGATCAGCAAGCGTCCCCCCGACAGGCGATCCAGCGTGGCGGCCATGCGCGCTGACACGGTCGGAGAAATGATCCCCGGACGGATGGCGACCAGATAACGCAGGCGCTCGGTCAGCGGCACCAACGCCGATGCAATCACCCAGGAGTCTTCACAGGAGCGGCCGGTCGGAATCAATACGCCGTGATACCCCAGACTGTCGGCAGCCTGAGCCACTTGTTTCAGGTAATTCAACGTGACCGGGCGCGCGCCCTTGGTGGTACCCAGATAGTGGCCGTCGCCGTGGGTCGGTAGAAACCAGAAAACATCCATGAGGCATCCTTCGAGCAGAATCGGTGGCTTTGTATAAGTGCGCCATTTATAGAACGTGAGATTTATTCCGTAAAAGAACTGAATTCCATATTTTTAGATCGTTTGGAGATATGCCAGTGTTTCTGTAGGAGCCAACTTGTTGGCGAGCCGGTTAATGAGGCATATAAGGTGCGGCGTCTCGCGAATAAATTCGCTCCTACAGGGTTCTGACCATCTGCATGACCTCAAAAAAAGAAGCAGCGCCGCTCCCCGAAGATCTGCGGGTGTTCCTGACTGTCATTCGCAAGGCCGGTTTCGCTGCTGCTGCCGATGAGCTGGGGCTCTCTCCTGCGTACGTCAGCAAACGCATTCAAATCCTTGAAAACACCCTCGCCACGCGCCTGTTGCACCGCACCAGCCGGCGGGTCGCCCTGACCGAGGACGGCGAGCGCGTGCAGCGCTGGGCGGTGCGGATTCTCGAAGACTTCCAGTTGCTGTACGACGAGTTGGCGGATGCCCATAGCGCGCCGCGCGGTCGTTTGCACATCTGCACCACATTCGGCTTTGGGCGCAATCATGTGGCCCCGGCGATTTCGCAGCTGGCCGAGCAATACCCTGAACTTGAAATTCGCCTGGACCTGTTCGATCGGGTGGTGGACATCGTCAGTGAAGGCTTTGATCTGGAAATCCGTGTCGGCGATGACATCCCCGGCCAGCACATCGGCCGACAACTGGTGAGCAACCGACGCGTGCTGTGCGCGGCGCCTTCCTACCTTGAGCGGCGCGGTGTCCCGCAGCAGTTGAGTGATCTTGAACAGCACGATTGCCTGGTGATCAAGGAGCGCGACAACGCGTTCGGCATCTGGCACGTCGAGCGGGAAGGGGTCCGGCAAAGCGTGCGGGTCAGTGGGGCATTGTCATCCAACAGCGGCGAAATCGTTCTGCAATGGGGGCTCGATGGGCGCGGCGTGTTGCAGCGTTCGTTGTGGGACGTGAAGCCGTTTCTGGATCAAGGCCGACTGGTGCAGGTGCTGCCTGACTACACCGAAAGCGCCAACGTCTGGGCGGTGTACCCGACGCGTCTGGCCAACTCCGGGAAACTGCGGGTCTGCGTCGAGTTTCTGCAGACCCATTTTCAGGGGTTGTCGCTGTAAGGCCATTGTTCAACGCCGTCATTCTGATTTTGGCCGGAGGCCGTAGGAGTCCAGCTTGCTGACGATCTGCCGGGCACCGGCAGCAAATCGATTCACCTCGGCGTGTCATGCGAATGGAGGTCGATAATTCTACGACCGGTTCCCGGCCGATCGCTGGCAAGCCAAGCTCCTACGCCTTCGGCAGAAGCAGATTCCCTTTGCGGCATCATCCCAACCACGGATTCTGCGCTAGGTGCCGGTGCTCGAACGCGCGAATCTGCTCGCTGCGCTGCTTCAGGGGTTGTCGCTGTAAGGCCATTGTTCAACGCCGTCATTCTGATTCTGGCCGGAGGCCGTAGGAGTCCAGCTTGCTGACGATCTGCCGGGCACCGGCAGCAAATCGATTCACCTCGGTGTGTCATGCGAATGGAGGTCGATAATTCTACGACCGGTTCCCGGCCGATCGCTGGCAAGCCAAGCTCCTACGCCTTCGGCAGAAGCAGATTCGCTTTGCGGCATCACCCCAACCACGGATTCTGCGCCAGGTGCCGCTGCTCGAACGCGCGAATCTGCTCGCTGCGCTGCTTCAGGGGTTGTCGCTGTAAGGACATTGTTCAACGCCGTCATTCTGATTCTGGCCGGAGGCCGTAGGAGTCCAGCTTGCTGACGATCTGCCGGGCACCGGCAGCAAATCGATTCACCTGGGCGTGTCATGCGAATGGAGGTCGAGAATTCTACGACCGGTTCCCGGCCGATCGCTGGCAAGCCAAGCTCCTACGCCTTCGGCAGAAGCAGATTCTCTTTGCGGCATCACCCCAACCACGGATTCTGCGCCAGGTGCCGCTGCTCGAACGCGCGAATCTGCTCGCTGCGCTGCAAGGTGCTGCCAATTGCATCCAGCCCTTTCAATAGCGCGTCTTTGCGCAGTTCATCGATCTGAAAGGCCATGACCCGGCCGTCCAGCAAGCGGATCTGTTGCTGCTGCAAATCCACGTCGATCTGCGCGGTCTCAGCCTGACTCACGACCCGCCCCAGTTCCTGAACCTGCGCCTCATCCAGGGTGATGATCAGCACCCCGTTGCGCTGGCAGTTGTCGTAGAAAATGCCGGCAAAACTGCTGCCGATCAACGCGCGAATGCCCATTTGCTTGAGCCCCCATACGGCATGTTCCCGGCTGGAACCACAGCCGAAATTCGGGCCGACCACCATGAATGTCGACCCCTGCCAGCCGGGCCGGTTGAGGATGAAGTCCGGATTGGGTTCACCGCCTGATAAAAAGCGCAGGTCGAAAAACAAACCCCGATCCAGCCCCGCGCGATCAATCCCCTTGAGAAACTGCTTGGGCATGATCACGTCGGTGTCGATGTTGGCGGCCAGCATCGGCGCGGCCTTGCCGCTGACCTGGGTAAAAGGCTGCATGTCAGAGACTCCCCTGCAGGTGGCGAACGTCGGTCAATCGGCCAGTAATGGCGGCTGCGGCGACCATCGCCGGGCTCATCAGATGGGTGCGCGCCCCAGCGCCCTGGCGGCCTTCGAAATTGCGGTTGGTGCTCGACGCACAGCGGTCGCCCGGGGCGAGCACGTCATCGTTCATCGCCAGGCACATTGAACAGCCTGACTGACGCCACTCAAATCCTGCGTTGCGAAATATCGTTGCCAGCCCTTCGGCTTCGGCCTGATCGCGCACCGCCGTGGAGCCGGGGACGATCATCGCCCGCACATGCCGGGCAACGTGTTTGCCGTCCACCACCTTGGCGGCGTCACGCAAATCCTCGATCCGCGCGTTGGTGCAGGAGCCGATAAACGCGTGGCTGATGGTGATTTCGTTCAGCGCCATGCCGGCTTGCAGGCCCATGTAGGTCAGGGCGCGGCGCATGTCCTGGCGCAGGATCGGGTCGGCGATGGCATCCGGGTCGGGCACGTTGGCGCCAATGGCGGCAGCCTGATCCGGGCTGGTGCCCCAGGTGACCATCGGTTGCAGGCCGTGCGCATCGAGTTGCACCTCTTGGTCGAACACCGCGCCAGGGTCGCTGTGCAGCTGCCGCCAACTGGCGACGGCGCGCTCCCACAACTCGCCTTTCGGGGCGCGAGGTTTGTCCTTCAAGTACGCAAAAACCTTTTCATCCGGTGCCATGAACGCACCGCGCGCGCCGGCTTCAACGGCCATGTTGCAGATGGTCATGCGCGCTTCGACGCTCAACGCAGCGATGGTGGAACCGGTGAATTCAATCGCGTAGCCGGTGGCACCCGATGCGCCGATCTTGCCGATCAGGGCCATGATCACGTCTTTGGAAGTAAGGCCCTTGGTCAGTTCGCCGTCCACCGTGACGCGCATGCTTTTCAGGCGTTTATAGACCAGCGTCTGGGAGGCCAGCAGGTGTTCGATTTCCGAGGTGCCGATGCCAAAGCCGAACGCGCCCAGTGCGCCGTAAGTGGTGGTGTGGCTGTCGCCGGCGGCAATCACCATGCCTGGCAGAATGAAGCCCTGCTCAGGGGCGATGACGTGTTCGATGCCTTGGCGCTTGTCGAGCACGTCGAACAGCTCGATGCCGAATTTCTCGCAGTTCTGCGCCAGGTACGAGACCTGCAACGCACCGCCTGCATCGGCCATGGCAGCGACGCGTTGTGGCGCAGTGGGGTTGACGTGATCGACCACCGCCAGCGCCGTTTCCGGGCGCCATACATCCCGGCCCGCTTCGCGCAAACCGCTGAACGCTTGCGGGCTGGTGTATTCGTTGATGACCTGGCGATCGATGTAAAGCAGCACATGGCCTTGGTCATCGAGCTTGCACACGGTGTGTGAATCGATGTGCTTGTCGTAGAGGGTTCTTGTTGGAGTCATGGTGGCGCTCACGGTAAAGAGGTCACAGCCGGTCAGGCGGCAGACGACATCTTTGAGCGCCAGGGGGTTGCCATCAATGGCAGGACAGTGAGGGCAGGGGACATGGATCGTGTTTGATGGGATTGGCACCAATCTTCTGTAGGAGCGAACTTGTTCGCGAGACGTTGCACCTCGATACCCAGGTCAATCGTCTCGCCAACAAGTTGGCTCCTACAGAAAAGGCTGATCCCACGGGCAAAAACGGGCACCGAAGCGCCCGTTTTTTTAGTTTTTGCCGGGTATCAGAACAACTTGGTAAACAACCAGTACAAACTGCCCGACAGCAGGATGGCGGCCGGCAAGGTCAGGACCCAGGCCAGTGCCAGGTTGCGCAGGGTGCGCAGCTGCAGGCCGGAGCCGTTGGCGGTCATGCTGCCTGCCACGCCCGATGACAGCACGTGAGTGGTCGATACCGGCAAACCGTACATGTCCGCCGCGCCGATCGTGAACATCGCCACCAGTTCAGCCGAGGCGCCCTGGGCGTAAGTCATGTGGGTTTTGCCGATCTTCTCGCCCACCGTAATGACGATGCGTTTCCAGCCGACCATCGTCCCCAGGCCCAGCGCGATAGCGACTGCGATCTTCACCCACAGCGGAATGAATCGCGTGGCGCTGTCGATCTGCTGCTTGAACTGCGTCACTTTGGCCTGGGTGTCGGCGTCGAAATTGCCGATCTTGTCCTTGTCCATCAGGCGAATGGTCTCGGACGTCAGGTACATATCGTTTCGCACGTTGGCCACCGCTTCAGCCGGGACTTTGGCGAGCGAGCCGTAGCTGCCGACCTGGATGCCGATTTTGCCGGCCATCACGGCCAGTGCCGGCACCAGGTCAGGGGTGGCTTTCTTGTCCCGCACGTATTCGGACAACGTCAGGCGCGGGTCAGCGGGTGCTGGCTGAGCCGAGTTGCGGCTCAAGGCCTGTTGGGTCACTTCGGCTACAGCGGCGAACTGCAACGACTGGTCCGCCGGCATGGTGCGGTTCAGCGCGTAGGCCATCGGCAGAGTACCGACCAGGATCAGCATGATCAGGCCCATGCCTTTCTGGCCGTCGTTGGAGCCGTGGGCGAACGACACCCCGGTGCAGGTCAGGATCAACAGGCCACGAATCCAGATCGGTGGTGGCGCGTTACCTTCCGGGGCCTTGTACAGGGCGCGGTTCTTGATGAACAGGCGCATTGCCAGTAGCAGCAGCGCAGCGCAGACGAAGCCCACCAGAGGCGACAACAGCAGCGAGTAACCGACCTTGGTGGCTTGCGCCCAGTCCACGCCGCTGGTGCCGTCGCGGCCGTGCATCAGCGCGTTGGCGACGCCCACGCCGATGATCGAACCGATCAGCGTGTGGGACGAGGAGGCGGGCAACCCCAGGGCCCAGGTGCCGAGGTTCCAGATGATCGCGGCGATCAGCAGGGCGAAGATCATCGCGAAACCGGCCGACGAGCCCACTTGCAGGATCAACTCAACCGGCAGCAGGGCGATGATGCCGAAGGCCACCGCGCCGCTTGAGAACAACACCCCGAGAAAGTTGAACATCCCCGACCACGCCACCGCGAAATTCGGCGGCAGGGAATGGGTGTAGATCACCGTCGCAACCGCGTTGGCGGTGTCATGGAAGCCGTTGACGAACTCAAAACCCAAGGCGATCAACAACGCCACGCCCAGCAACAGGAAGGGCGTCCAGGTCAGAATGACCACGCCCATGTCGTCGACGTCTTGTTTCAAGCTGTAAGCGGTGAATAGCAGCCCCATGCCCAGAACGGCAAAGAAAATCACCATCGTCAGTACGCCGGGCTTGCGCCCGAATTGAGAACTCAGCCTAGAGCCGCCAGACGCTGAGCCCGAAGCCAGAGATGGGGTCGCCATGATGCACAATCCTGTTGTGATGGAATGGTGACCATGATCATTTCAAAATGTGACAAGTATGCGACGTGGGTCATGAAAGCTAGTGTTTGTCGCGGTATTAGCGACACACGGCTTGGGTGCGCAACTGGTTCAGGTGGGAGGGAGCTTGCTCGCGAGAGATCTTCACGTCAGACACATATTTCGGCCGTCCCAACCGCATCGCGACCAAGCTCCCTCCCACAAGTGCGATAGGCCGCGCATTAAAAATCCCGGCTCTTACGAAATGCCCAGCGCCCGGCAATGAACGTGAACGTCGCGACCAACGCCACCAGGACCCAAAACCCGTGGGGATCGCTGGCCAGTGGTATGCCCCCGACGTTCATGCCGAAAAAACCGGCGACGATGTTGATCGGCAGCGCCAGCACCGTCACCACGGTCAGGGTGAACAGCGTGCGGCTGCTTTGCTCGTTCAGGTTGGCGGCGATTTCTTCCTGCAGCAGCTTGATGCGCTCGCCCAGCGCCGTGAGGTCACTGATCACCAGCGCCGATTCCTCGGTGGACTGGCGCAACTCCTGCAGATCCTCCTCCAGCAACCATCTTGGCGGCTTGTGCAGCAGGCGCATCAGCGAGCCGGGCTCCAGCGCCAACAGGCGTTGCAATCGCACCAACACCCGCCGCATGGCCCCCAGTTCCGAGCGGTTATTGCTCAGGCGCTGGGACAGTAACTGGTCTTCGATCTTGTCGACGCTGATGCTGGTCTGGCGCATGAACTGCGACAGCACCTCGCTCTGGTCCCGCAACAGGTGGGCCAGCAGTTCCAGCGGCGAGCGAAACAGTTCGCCGTGCTTGACCGAAGATCGCAGCTTGTCGACCGAACGCAACGGGTGATGACGGGCTGTGATCATGACGCCGCTGCGCACACAGACCCACAATGTGGCGATGTCGGTCGAGACGCGGTTGAAGTCGAACACCACATCGTTGACCACCGCCAAGAGCGCTGAGTCGACGTGTTCAATCCGGGTCGAGCGTGAACCTTCGTGCAGGGCTTCGAAGAACTCGTCTGGCAATTCCAGATGGGTTTTCAGCCAGCGTTCGCAACCGGCGTGGGCCAGGTTCAAATGCAGCCAGACGAACTCATCCGAAGGGGTATCGCGGTGCAGGCATTCCAGCGCCAGGGCCGAGGCAATTTCCCGTCCTGGCTCATCCGGCCGAAAGCGGAACGCATAAAGCAGTCCGAACAGGTCGGAATCCTGATGGTGGGCAATGCTTGGATTCATGGAGGCTCGCTGGCGGGGAGGGTGTCAATCCGGGGCAGGATCGAAGCCGCATCATCGCAAGCGGTTTTGACAGTTATGTGACGGTTGTTGGAGCGAGGCTTGCCCGCGAAGAAAATGCCGCAGGAGTTTCAGGCAAACCGAGGTGTCAGCTCCGCGGGCAAGCCTCGCTCCAACAAAATACGGTTACACCATCGACAACCGCTGCTTGCGATGGGGCGCAGGCCAGGCCCGGTCGATCAGCAGTTCGTCATCGATGCTCAGCTCGATCTGCGCCGCAGCGACGTTCAAGGCAATGTGCTCGGGGCTCACTGCCTTGGGAATCGCAATAACCCCATCCTGGCGTAGCACCCACGCCAAACTGATCTGCGCAGGCGTTGCGTCGTGGCGATCGGCGACTTCCAGCAGGGCGGGATTGCGCAGCAGATGCCCAGCCTGGCCGATCGGGCAGTAGGCCATAAGCGGCATGTTGACGTTTTGCATCCACGGCAGCAGGTCGTATTCGATGCCGCGCTCTTCAGGGTTGTACAGCACCTGATTGGTGGCACAGGCCGCAGCGTTCAGTTCGAGCATGTCCGACACATCAAAATTGGACACGCCCCAACGGCCGATCTTGCCCGCTTCGCGCAGGCGCTCGAAGGCTTCAACGGTTTCTTCCAGAGGGTACTGGCCGGGCCAATGCAGCAGATACAGATCGATGTAGTCAGTCTTCATGCGCTTGAGGCTGCGCTCGCAGGCTTCGGGGATGCCCCTGCGGCTGGCGTTGTGCGGGTAGACCTTGCTCACCAGCACCACCTTGTTTCGCTGACCGGCGATGGCCTGGCCGACCACCTCTTCGGCACCGCCTTCGCCATACATCTCGGCGGTGTCGATCAACGTCATGCCTTGCTCGATGCCCAGCTTAAGCGCCGACACTTCGGCCTCGCGCTGATGACGGTCCTCGCCCATATGCCAGGTGCCCTGACCAATGACGGGGACGGTTTTATCTGCCAGTTCGAGGGTGCGCATGGCGGCTCCTGGAAAATGAGGGGTGATGAGGGATCTGGCAGCGGAAGGGCGCGGGGGTTCAACTGGATGGAAGCGTAAGCGGCGATGATGCAGATCCGTTGGCGCGAGGCTTGCCCGCGAAGCTTACGACGCGGCACATCAGGAATACCTCGTTGTAAGCTTCGCGGGCAAGCCTCGCTCCAACAAGGGCGAGGTCGTTCAGCTATTTTGCACCACTCCCTTCCCAGCCCCCACCCAGTGCAAGGAACAGGTCGATCTGCCCCATCGCTACCTGCGTGTTGGCCGCAGCCAGTTGCGCGCGCACGTCGGTGTAGGTGCGGGTGGCTTGCAGATCGGCGAGGAACGATTCGCGGCCAGCCTGGAAGAAGCGGTGGGTCTGGTCAGCCGCTTGTTGTGCGGACTGCTCGGCGTCGGCCAGGGCATCGCGACGTTCCAGCAATGCCGTGTACTGCGACAAACCAGTCTGGGCCTCGCGAATCGCGTTGAGCACCACGCCGTCAAAACGCGCCAAAGCGGCCTGACTCGATGCCTCAGCAATGTGAATCCGCGCCCGGGCGCCGTTGGACGGGATGGTCCAGTTGATTACCCCGCCAAAGCCCCAGCGGTTGGTCGATGGATCGCCCAGCTCATCGAGAATACCGACCGTGCCCACCGTCGCACCGATGCTAATGTCCGGGTACAGCTCACCGGTGGCCACGCCAATGCCCGCCACGGACATCGCCAGACGACGTTCCGCCTGACGCACGTCCGGACGACGCTTGAGCAGCGCCGCGCCGTCGCCCACCGGCATCACCTGGGCGATGTGCGGCAGTTCAGCGCATTCCGCCACGCCTTTGGGCAACTGGTTAAGCGGTTTGGCCAAGAGCATCGACAAGCGATAGAGCCCGGACTGACGCGCCGCCTGATAGCGCGGCAGATCGGCGCGCAGGGATTTGAATTGCGTCTGCGAACGTGTGACCTGGGTTTCATCGCCACGGCCGGCATCGCGCAGGCGTTGGGTCAGGGACAGGCTTTGCTGTTGCAGATTGACCGATTCCAGCGCGATGTCATGCTCTTCGTTGGCCGCGCACACCCGGGTGTAGGCACGCACTACATCGGCCACCAGGGTAATACGCGCCGTATCCGCCGCCGCCTGGGCCGCATCAGTGTTGGCCTTGGCCGCTTCGATGCCGCGCTGCAACACGCCGAACAAATCGAATTGATAGGAGGTGGTCAGTCCGACATCACCGACATTGGACACCGGCACTTTTTCCGGCAGCAGAAACGCCTGTCCTGACTCCTGCAAACGCTGCGCTCCGGCCTTGGCCGAGTTGGTGAATCCGCCCGCAGCGTCGGCTTCGGCAGACTGATAACGGGCGCGCTGCAAGTTGGCGGCCGCTACCCGCAGGTCAGTGCTGGAGACCAATGCCTGACGCACCAGCTCATTGAGTTTGGGGTCCTGATACAGCTTCCACCAGTCTTGGGGCACGGGGGCGGACACCACATTCGACGACTCGCCGGCCAGTTCGCCCTGCAAGTCCGGGCGGTTGACCGCCGCGTCCCTGGGCAGCTCGTAATCCGGGCCCACCACGGTACACGCCGACAGCAACAAGCCCAGTCCGACCGTCAGCAGGCGAGCGCTGTGTTTCATTGCGCGGCTCCTGTGTGGGTGGCGGCTTTGTCATCGGCCGTGCGCAGATCGGCGTCATCGAGGATCGACACCGTGGCTGTTCGCCCGGCAATCATGCGGAAGTCCGCCGGTACTTCATCGAAAGCGATGCGCACCGGAATGCGCTGGGCCAGGCGCACCCAGCTGAACGCCGGATTGACGTTGGGCAGCAGGTTGGAGCCGCTGCTGCGATCACGGTCTTCGATGCCGGCGACGATGCTCACCACATGGCCACGCAAGCGGGCGTTGTCGCCGATCACGCGAATGTCCACTGCCGACCCGATATGAATGCCGTCCAGCTTGGTTTCCTCGAAGTAGCCGTCGATGTGGAACGAGTTGCCGTCCACCACCGACAGCACCGGGCGTCCGGCGGTCACGAACTCGCGGTCACGGGGCGCGCGATCGTTGAGGTAGCCATCCACCGGGCTGCGGATTACCGAGCGATCGAGGTTCAGCTGCGCGGCATCGACCATCACCTGGGCTTCGTTGAGGGCTGACAGGGCGCGGGCTTCCTTGGACTGGCTCTCTTCCAGTTGCTCGCGGGCCACCAGATTGCCCAGGCCGCGGTTACGTCTGTTCTCGCGCTGGGCCTGTTCCCAGGTCTCCCGGCGCTCGGCGACCGTGGCTTGGGCCTGACGCAACGCCAGACGGAAACGGTCCTGGTCGATGGTGAACAGCACATCGCCCTTGCGCACCACCTGGTTGTCGGTGACCGAGACTTTCTGGATCAGTCCGGACACGTCAGGGGCGATCTGGATCACGTCGGCGCGAATGTGCCCGTCGCGGGTCCACGGCGCGTACATGTAATACATCACCATGCGCCAGACGACGATCGCGGCGAACAGGACAACCAGCAGGGTCAGGACCACGCGGCCCAAAGTCAGTAAGGGTTTCTTCATTTCATCAAATATCGACTGAGAGTATCCACGGCACCCAGCAGCAGGGCGTATAGACCAACGTTGAACAATGCCCGGTGCCAGACCAGGCGATAGAAGTGGGTCCGTGACAACACGGCGTGCACCACCAGAAAAATCAGGTAAGCGATGCCCATCAGGGCCAGAAACGTGGGGACGAAAATCCCGCTGACGTCCAGATCACCAATCATAGGGGCGCTCCGTCGATGCCATACGGCGGTTGTTCTTCTTGCTCTGCGACCACATCCACGATTTCGACTCCGGGCAGCAGTGCCAGACGCAAGCCGCTCAGGGCATGCAACAGGTGCAGGCGCGCCTGGTCGTCGCCCATAGCCGCGAACGTCAGGGAGCGACGGGCGCGGTCCATGGTCATGAGCAGACCCTTGGGCGCGGGCAGGCGTTCGCCGGATTTGAGGCAAGCATTGAAATAGCCGCCGACCTCAGTGGTGACCTGGTGCAGCAACTGGCGCGGCGCGGCTTCCACCCGCCTCATATACGCCAGCAAATCGAGCATGTTCAACGCCACTCGCAGTTCACGCACGGCAATTCCGGTGTCCTGGGCGGTCAGGGTCAGACGCGGCAGTTGCTGCATCAGCCGGTCGAGCATGGTGATGCCCATGCGCCGTTGTTGGGCCAGAGGCGCGTCTTCGCACAACGCCACGATGTCGCGCCAGCTGAAGCGGGTCAGGCGTTTGGAAGCAAGCTCGGTGCCGAACGGGCGCACGATGAGCGTCCAGACAAAGGCAAACGCCAGGCCTGCCGGCCCGGCCAGGTTGGAATTGACGAAGTTCAGGAAGTCCGCGTCGTAGGCGCTCTGAATGCTGATGAAGGACGAGGTGTTGACGATGGTCAGCAGCGTGCCGAGGTAGAACTTCGGCTGCACCGTCAGCGTACCGACGCAGATGAACGGCACCGCGAAGGCCAGCACCAGCATCGGGAAGTCATGCAGATTGGGCAGCACCACGAACAGGTACAGGCTGGCGAACACCACCGAGAGCATGGTCCAGAAAAAGAACCGGTAGATCTGCGGCGCCGGGTCGTCCATCGAGGCGAAGAAGCTGCACGACACCGCGGCCAGCGCCACAGCACTGGCGCCATCCTGCCAGCCCAGCAGAATCCACAGCACCGAGGCGACGATGATCGCGCTGACCGAGGTCGCCACCGAATACAGCATCATTCCCTTGTCGAGGAACGGCGACAGGCGACCCAGGCGCCAGTGGCGGTATACGGCGCGCCAGGCGGTGTGATCGTCGGTGACGATGGCGTGTTGCAGGCTGCGGCAGTCCTGCCACAGGTCAATGAATTCGGTCAGGCGAAACAGCGCGTTGGACAGCAGCAATTGGCGCCGGTCGTCCAGCTGCGCAGGGGTGGGCTGCAGGCGCTCCAGCTCCCGATGCAGCACTTGCCAGTACTCGATGGGCGCACCGCTCGATGTCTGTTCCAGCCAGTCACGGGTTTCGATCAGCAGTGGCGCCAGATCGGCCACCAGTTCGGGAGTGCGTCGCTCCAGCGCCCAGAGTGCGTCGTCCAGCGCATCGATCACCGGCAACAGGTGAATCATCCGGCCGCGCAGTTCCTTAGCATTACGCACCCGCTGTTTATGGGCGCCCTCGTGGGGCAACTGGCCGATCATCAGCTCCAGGCTGTTGAACGTCCCGACCATCGATGTGCGCAAGGTGCCCACGGCTTCCGGGGTCGAGGAGCGGGACAGAAACAGGTCGCTGTAGGTCGCCGCGTCGTTGAACCATTTGCCCAGGGAATCCACCAGCACCGGCTCCAGGCGACGGGGCCAGAACATGCTGCCGACCACCGCCGCGCAGATGATCCCCAGGAAGATTTCTTCGGTGCGCGACACTGCGATTTCGAATACTGCCTGCGGGTTGTCCACCACCGGAAACGAGATCAGCGGCATGGTGTATCCGGCCAGCATCAACGCGTAGCTGTTGGCGGTGCGCAGGTGCAGCGATAGAAACAACAGCGTGCCGGTCCACAAGGCGATGACCACGGCCAGCAGGAAGGGCGTCTGCACGAACATCGGCACCAATACCACCGACGCGGCAGCACCCAGAAAGGTCCCGGCGGCACGGTACAGCGCCTTGGAACTGGTGGGCGCGACGAAGGGGCTTGAGACGATATAAACCGTGGCCATGGCCCAATAAGGGCGGGGCAATTCCATGATCAGCGCGATGTACAACGCCAGCATCGATGCGGCGAAGGTGCGCACGCCATAGAACCAGTCGCGGGCCGGTGGCACGCCCTTGAAAAAGTCGCTGCTGAAGAAACCCGGCCGGACCGCGGACTTGTTGGCGACAGTGTTCAAGACGGCGTCACCGCGCCATTGGGCGTGGCGTTTGCAAACGCCCTGATCACGCGCAAGGCCGCCTCCAGATCGGCGGGGTCCAGGTGCGCGAATACTTCGCGTCGCAGGCGTATCAGCTCGTCCTCGATCGACTGCGCGAGCGCGCGGCCATCGTCGGTCAGGCTCAGGGATTTGGCGCGGCGGTCGGTGGGGTCTTCGGTGCGACACACCAGGTTCGCGGCGCCCAGCTGGTCGAGCAGGCGCACCAGTGATGGGCTTTCAAGGCCGCAGGCTTGCGCCACCGTGACCTGACGAACGCCATCGCCCAGTCGCGCGATCATCAGCAAGGGGCCGGCGCAGGCTTCCGACACTCCGTAGCTGCTGAGCGTCGTATGACACACCCGGCGCCATTGACGCGATGCCGCGACGACGCCGCCGGTGATGTGCATTTGCAACGAATCAAGAGTCATAAAAAGTGCCACTGAGTGCGTTCGACGACAGGATTGGGTAGGCAGTGAATGATTAGTCTCAGTATTATTAGGTTGCTAACTATTAATATCCTGTAACAAACTCTTTTCGTCAAATGAAAAGTCGCCAACGGCAGCGGGGCATACGAAGCAAACCACTCGTCAGGAAAAGATTTTTTTCACGGAACTGAATCAATTAAGCGAAAAACCTGCCGATAGCAAAGACGATACGAACGGTCGCAAAGCCCCGTTCCAGACACATCCCTTTGCTGGTGCGCTTGCCGCACCCACGAGCGCAACATGATCGATCTCGCCACCTGGAATCTGTCCATCCCTGTCGGTTCACCCGCCACCATCGTCGCCACGCCCAAGCTGGTAGGGGGATACCAGGACCAATACTTCAAGTCCGGCAATACGTTGTTTTTCTGGGCACCGGTGACCGGGTCGAAAACCGACAATGCGGTGTATCCACGCACGGAATTGCGCGAAACCTACGCCACCGGCGCGGTGTACAACTGGACCTACGCCCAGGCGGACAATGTATTGCGCGCGTCGCTGGAAGTGGATCAGGTGCCCTCCACGGGGAAGATCGTGATCGGGCAGATCCATTGCTATGGCAGCACCGAGCCGCTGATCAAGCTGGAATACCAGTACAAGGAAAAACTGGGCAACGGCAACCTCGTCGCCAAGTTCCGCCTTACGCCGACGTCAGAGCCTGAGGTCATTCAGATCGCAACAGGGGTGCTGCTCAATACGCGCTTCACGTACACCATTCACCTGACGCCGACCGGCAACCTTACCGTGAACGCCGCCGACATGCAGTGGACCGCCAAGCTGGACAGCACCTGGAATGGCAAATTGTTGTATTTCAAAGCGGGGGTTTATACCCAGGACAACACCGGGTACGCGACCGAAGGCGGGGCGGCCACGTTTTACAAACTGGAGATTGCCCATACCAAGGGCTAAAGACGCGTGCCCCCTGTAGGAGCGAATTCATTCGCGAGGCGGCTTGGCTGACCGACGCTGATATCGCCTCGCCAACCAGTTGTCTCCTACAGGGCGGCGTGTACCTGGACGGCAGGGTAAAGATGCACGCCTCTGTAGGAGCGAATTCATTCGGGAGGCGGCTTACCTGATCGACGCTGATATCGCCTCGCCAACAAGTTGTCTCCTACAGGGCGGGTGCACCAGAACGGCAGGGTAAAGACGCATGCCCCTGTAGGAGCGAATTCATTCGCGAGGCGGCTTGGCTGATCGACGCTGATATCGCCTCGCCAACAAGTTGTCTCCTACAGGGTAGGTGCACCAGAACGACAGGGTAAAGACGCATGCCCCCTGTAGGAGCGAATTCATTCGCGAGGCGGTTTACCTGACCTGCATCGAAATCGCCTCGCCAACAAGTTGTCTCCTACAGGGCGTCGTGTACCAGAATGGCAGCGTAAAGACGCATGCCCCTGTAGGAGCGAATTCATTCGCGAGGCGGCTTGGCTGACCGATGCTGATATCGCCTCGCCAACCAGTTGTCTCCTACAGGAGCGTGCAGGGCTTAGGTCCGGGGAAACACCAGTGCAAAACAAATCCTGCCCGGCATGGGCTGTTTTACGCTGACTGTTCCGCCATGCAACTGCATGATCGCCGCAACAATTGCCAGCCCCAACCCGTTTGAATCCGAGCTTTGGTGGCGGGAGGCATCGCCGCGGTAGAAGCGGTCGAACAGCTTGCCCAGCGCCGCGTCGGTCAGCACCGGGCCCTGGTTTTCCACTTCGATCCGGCACGCGTCATCCGTTGCAACCACCCGCATCAGAATCTCGCTGCCTGCATCGGCGTAGCGAATCCCATTGGCCACCAGATTGCTCAAGGCCCGTCGCAACAGCAGCGGGTCGGCGTTCAAGGTGGCGTCGCCCTGGGTGTGCAAGGTCAGTTGCCGCTCCTCGGCCAGGCCTTCGAAGTACTCGGCAATGCGCTCCAGCTCATCGTTCAGGCACAGCGGCTGCCGCTCCGGCACCGCTTGTGCTTCATCGGCCCGGGCGAGAAACAGAATGCTCTCGACCATGCGCGAGATGCGTTCCAGCTCCTCCAGATTCGAGGCCAGCAGCGCCTGATATTCATCCTCGCTGCGGGTCTGGCGCAGGGCGACCTGGCAGTGCCCCATCAACGAACCCACCGGCGTGCGAATCTCGTGGGCCAGGTCAGCAGAAAACTGCATCAGGCGCTGATACCCGTTGGCCAGCCGATCGAGCATGGCGTTGTAGGCCTCGCTCAATTGCTGCAGTTCCACCGGCGTGTCATCGCTGTCCATCCGGCTGTCCAGCCGCGCGGGTGTAATGTCCGCCGCATGCGCCGCCATCCGCCGCAACGGCCGCAAACCGCGGCGCAGCAGCATGTAACCCAGCAGCGCCGTGATCAGAAACGCCAACGCCACCGCCAGGTAAATACGCTGGCGAAACTCACCGAGCATGGCCTGTTCCTTGACCATGATGTGCGCCGCGGTCAGGTGCACGTCGCGCCCGTCAGAGATCGTCTGCACACTGGCGGCCCGCAACGGGACGCCCGACGGGGACATGCCGCTGCGCAGATCATTGACTGTCAACGGCACGCCTTGCTCAACCAGTGGCAGATTGGGCAATTGCGCATGCAGCGGATTGACGACGATGATCGGCGGTTGCTCCGGCTCGGCGATGATGAAAATGTCGTCTTCGCTGTCGAGCATGTTTTCGAAGATTTGCGGGCTGCTCTGAAGCTTGTCCAGGGTCACGTCGTAGTGCAGCAGTTTGCGAAAGTGATCCAGGCGCGCCAGCACCGCGTGGTCGCTGCGTTGCAGCACCGAGGCCTTCATCGACTCATACAGATACAGCCCGGCGCCGGCCACGGTGAGCATCGCCACCAGCGAGAAGGCCAGGGTCGAACGCAGGGTCAGGGAAGGTTGGCGTCGGGACCGCATGGCCGCACCTCGCACACATAACCGATGCCGCGCACGGTGTGGATCAATTTGACGGGGTAGGGCAGATCGACCTTGCTGCGCAGGCGCTTGACCGCCACATCCACCACATTGGTGTCACTGTCGAAATTCATGTCCCAGACTTCCGAGGCGATCTGCGCCCGGGACAACACATCACCTTCACGGCGCAGGAACAGATGCAACAGGGCGAATTCCTTGTTGGTCAGGACGATGACCTGCTGCTGACGAGTGACCCGGCGGCGCAGCAGGTCCAGTTCCAGATCGGCGATATGATAATGATCGGCTTCACGCACTACGCCACGGCGCAGGATCGTGCGAATGCGCAGCAGCAGTTCAGTGAAGGAAAACGGCTTGACCAGGTAATCGTCGGCGCCCAGTTCCAGGCCGCGAATGCGATCTTGCAATTGGTCGCGGGCGGTGAGGAATAGCACCGGTACGTCCTGGCGTGCGCGCAGCACTTCGATGATCTGGAAACCGTCGATGCCCGGCAGCATCACGTCCAGCACGATCAGGTCGTAGCGGGTTTCCAGCGCCATGTGCAGACCGTCGGCGCCGTGCTGGGTCCAATCGACCTTATAGCCGGATTCGCCGAGGCCCTTTTTCAAGTACTCGCCGGTTTTGGTGTCGTCTTCGATCAGCAGGATGTGCATCGTCGGGGGCGCTCGGTTCACGCCGTGATGAGCGTGATCGGTGGGCGGCCGGATTGCTGCAGGCCGCGTCGGGGTTGGAGTTTAACCAACCACACTTGATACGTCGGTTACATTTTTGTCATTGATCGCCCGGCGTGCGGCGAATGACAAAAATGTAATCGGGCGGTCATTGTGCGGTCCCGGTTGCGGGGGGAGGATGGCTGCACATTAACCCGCAAGGAATCGTCACAATGAAGATGAAGACTGCACTGTCCACCACGTTTGGCGTGCTCATGCTCAGCGCTGCTGTCATCGCTGCAGCGGCCGACATGCCCGTGGTCAAGCCACTGCGCGGCACGGTCGACAGCGTTGATAACAACACCCTGAGCTTTACCACCCGTTCCGGCGCCCACCAGACCATCGGCCTGACCGACAAGACCGGCATCCGCCTGGTGTCGAAGACTGATATCGATTCGATCAAATCCGACAGCTTCATTGGCTCGGCGGCCATCCCGCAGGCTGACGGCTCGCTCAAAGCGCTGGAAGTGACCGTGTTCGAGCCAAGCCTGAAGGGCAGCGGCGAAGGTCACTACGGCTGGCAGAACGCTGACGGCAGCACCGGCACCATGACCAATGGCACCGTGGGCAAACTGGCCAAAGCCAATGGCCGCACCCTGACCGTGGGCTACAAAGGTGGCGAGAAACAATTGGTGGTGCCAACTGACGTGCCGATTGCCTACGTAGAACCGGGCAAGCCTGAGCAACTGGTCAAAGGCGCCAAGGTAGTGGTGTTCCCGGCCGACGACGGCAAAACCGCACGCGGTGTGGCTGTCGGCAAAGACGGCTTCCAGCCGCCGATGTAAGGCGCAGCGGTGCATTCGTTGCACCGCGTGATGCCATTCGCGGACGAGTCCGCTCCCACAGGTTCATCGATGTCCTTGTGGCAGCGGACTCGTCCGCGAAGACGTGATCCCAGGCACCGCTACACTCCGGGAAGAACGTGTGTCCCGAGTCTTTCGTGATGAGCCTTAAAAAAATGAAAAAACCACGCATCCATCCTTGGCCCGTCCGCCTGACCCATTGGCTCAACGCCTTTGGCATGACCTGCATGTTCATGAGCGGTTGGGCGATCTACAACGCCTCGCCACTGTTTTCCTTCCGTTTCCCGCCGTCGCTCACCGTCGGCGGCTGGCTGGGCGGTGCGTTGGCCTGGCATTTCGCGGTGATGTGGCTGTTGTTCTTCAACGGTCTGATTTACGTGCTGTACGGCCTGTTCAGTCGGCATTTCAAGCGCGATCTATTGCCGATCACGGCCAAGGCCGTGAAGCAGGATTTAGGCGATGCCCTGCGGTTCAAACTGGTGCATCAAAAGGGCGTCTACAACGCGGTGCAGCGGTTGATGTACTGGCTGGTGCTGGCGGCGGGCGTGCTGATCGTGGTCTCAGGGCTGGCGATCTGGAAACCCATTCAACTGCAGGAACTGGTAGCGCTGCTGGGCGGTTATGACGTGGCGCGCTACGTACATTTTGCGGCGATGGCAGCGATCGGTGCCTTCACTGTGGTGCATCTGGCGCTGGTGTTGCTCGTTCCCAAAACCCTGTTGCCGATGATCACGGGCGGCGTACGGCCGTTGGATACCGGGAAGGTCAATCATGATTGAGCCAAAAAAACGCGCCATCCAGCGCATCAAGCTGGAACCTGCGCAACAGATTCAGCTGGAGAGCATCCAGCGGCGCAACTTTCTGCGCGGCGGCCTGACCGTGGGGGCGATGGCCATGCTCACCGGCTGCAACCTGCAAGACGGCGATCAGGTGGATAAGGTGCTGTGGGCCATGTCTCGCTGGAATGACCGGGTTCAGGCCTGGCTGTTCAGCGGACAGAAGCTGGCGCCGACGTTCACCAAGGCGCAGATGACCAACCCTTTCCCGTTCAACGCGTTCTATGCCGAAGACGATGTGCCGGAAGTGGACTTGTCTGACTACGCGCTGGAAGTGTCGGGGCTGGTCCGCGACAAGGCGCCCTGGACGCTGGACGGCCTGCGCAAATTGCCTCAGCGCACGGACATCACGCGGCTGATCTGCGTCGAAGGCTGGAGCGCGATCGGGCAGTGGGGCGGGGTGCCGCTGCGGACCTTCCTTGAACATATTGGCGCCGACACTACGGCCAAGTTTGTCGGCTTCAAATGTGCCGACCGCTATTACTCCAGCCTCGACATGCCCACCGCGCTGCATCCGCAAACTTTGTTGGCGCTGGACTACGGCGAAGTGGCCTTGCCGCCGGAGTACGGTTATCCGTTGCGGGTTCGGGTGCCGACCAAGCTGGGCTTCAAGAACCCCAAGCACATCGTCGAGATTTTCGTCAGTAACGACTATCCGGGCGGGTATTGGGAGGATCAGGGGTATAACTGGTTTAGCGGGATATAAGCAGGCATTGCTTGCGCTGACGCGCTTGGATTGTGGATATATCCGTTACCCGGTGTGTGGCTGATGTCGGTAGCGCCGGTGCGGATGACGCGATCCCCTGTAGGAGCATCCGGAGGTTACGACGGTTTGGGCCGCATCCGGACGATGCGGTGTGTCGGGTGTACCGCGGTTGGGTGTATATCCGTTGTTTTTGGTGAGGCTGATATTGGTTGCGCCCTTACGGCGCGTCACTTTTGCCAAACGCCGCAAAAGTAACCAAAAGGTCTCGCTCCCGTGTCCGGCCCTCCTTCGTCGGGTTCCCTCGCTCCGGCATTACTCCGGGGACACGCCGCCATCGGCCATCCATGGCCGGGGGCGGCTAGCGCGGCATCCATGCCGCGCTGTCCCCTACGCAGCGCCTGCGCTCGGCCTTCCAAAGTCGCACTTTGTGGCGTCTGTGCAATCTCGGCATGCCAGACGATGATCGCTCCCGCGCTCCGCGTGGTAGCGCTTGTCGTGACGCTCCGCGTCGTTGGACGCAGAGCGTCCGGGGCTGCATTCCCACGCGGAGCGTGGGAACGATCAGATATCCGTTATCTCGGGTGTGGCTGACATCAGTTGCGCAGGTGCGGATGATGCGATCCCCTGTAGGAGCATCCGGAGGTTATGACGGTCTGGGCCGCATCCGGACGATGCGGTGTGTCGGGTGTACAGGGGTTGTGTGTATATCCGTTATCTCGGGTGTGGCTGACATCAGTTGCGCAGGTGCGGATGACGCGATCCCCTGTAGGAGCATCCGGAGGTTACGACGGGCGCGATGCGGTGTGTCGGGTGTACAGGGGTTGCGTGTATATCCGTTATCTTGGGTGTGGCTGATATCGGTTGCGCCCTTACGGCGCGTTACTTTGTCTTGGCAAAGTAACCAAACCGTTCGCTCCCGTGTCCGGCCCTCCTTCGTCGGGTTCCCTTGCTCCGGCATTACTCCGGGGACACGCCGCCATCGGCCATCCATGGCCGGGGGCGGCTAGCGCGGCATCCATGCCGCGCTGTCCCCTACGCAACGCCTGCGCTCGGCCTTCCAAAGTCGCACCTTGTGGCGTCTGTGATATCGCGGCACGACACACGATGATCGCTCCCACGCTCCGCGTGGTAGCGCTTGTCGTGACGCTTCGCGTCACTGGACGCGGAGCGTCCGGGGCTGCATTCCCACGCGGAGCGTGAGGAACGATCAGGAGCACTAGAGCAGCCTGGTTCTTGCCTTTGCCTTTGCCTTCGCTTTTGCTCTTCATCCACGCCAGTCCAGACACCACAAAACGCGACTTGGGTGCAGGCCGAACGCAGGCGACGCGCAGTGGGATGGCGGGCAGGGACGCCCGCCAAGCGCCGTCAGGACATGGATGTCCGTTCGGCGCGTGCCCACGGAGCGTCGCCTGCGTGAGGGAACTCGACGAAGTCGGGCCAAACCGGGAGCACATGGTTTTGGTTACTTTTTCCAAAAGAAAAGTGACCCGCCGTCAGGGCGGAACCGATACAAGCAACACCGCAAATAACGGATATACACCCACCCCCGGTACACCCAACACACCGCATCGTCCGGATGCGGCCCAGACCGTCGTTACCTCCGAATGCTCCTACAGGGGATTGCGTCACCCGGCGTCAGGGCGGAACCAATATCAGCACGACCAGAGATAACGGATATACACACAATCCCAGTACACCCGATCCACCGCATCGCAGCCTCCCGCTGGTCGTCAGCTCCTACAGGGGACTGCGTGAACCGTAGTAAGAGTGGAACCAATCCCGGCACACCCGACTCACCGTCTCGCGAATAATTCGCTCCTACAGGTCAGCCTGCGCAGCCCGCACCCACAAAAAAGCCCGCCTGCCGATCATTCGGCAGGCGGGCTTTTCGCTGCAGCAGGGCTTAGTTCAAGCCGAGCTTGCCACGCATTTGCGACAGATCTTCAGCCAGGGTGTTGATCGGGCCGGTCAGCGCCTTGCGATCGTTTTCCTTCACCTTGTCGTAAGTCTCGTAGCCACCGTCCTTGGTTTTGTACTTGGCCAGGATCTTGTCCACCGTGGCGAAGTTCTTGTCGACCTTGGCCACGAAGGCTTTGTCCGACTTCTCCAGCTGCGGCTTGAACAGGTCAACGATCTTCTTGGAGCCGTCGACGTTGCCCTGGAAGTCATACAGGTCGGTGTGGCTGTAACGGTCTTCTTCGCCAGACAGCTTGGTAGCGGCCACTTCTTCCATCAGCGCGGCAGCACCGCCCACCACTTTCTCTGGCGGGAACGTCATGTCGGCGATACGCGCTTGCAGGTCCTTCACGTCAGCCAGCAACTTGTCGGCGAATACGCCCTGATCCTTGGTGGTGTTCTGGGAGAACAGCGCATATTCCAGGCGGTGAAAACCCGTGAAGTCGTCGGCTTTCACGCCGTTTTCGTGGTCGTCTTCGCGCGAGTCGATCGAGGCGTCGAGGTCGCTGAACAGCTCAGCGATCGGCTCGATGGCCTCATAGGACATACGCGTAGTAGGGAACAGTTTTTTAGCCGTGGCTACATCGCCCTTTTTGACCGCGTCGGTGAACTTCTGCGTGTCGGCGGCCAATTTGTCGACGTTTTCGGTGACGTAGATTTTGTAGTCCGAAACCGGGGTCACCAGGTCCAGCGGGGCGGTGGCGGCGAATGCGGACATGGAGGTTTGCAACACACCAACGCTGAGCATCAACGCAATAGACGACTTTTTCATAAAAAACGCTTCCTGTGAGGTAAGTGGTATCAGGCAGTTGTTGTTTTAGGAGCAGACGCAGCCAGCAGGGATCGACCGATGAAATCCTGGTCATTGATCACGCCCGGCAAGGTAAAGAAGTAACCGCCGCCGATCGGCTTGAGGTATTCCTCCAGCGGCTCGCCATTGAGGCGGGTCTGGACGGTGATAAAGCCTTTTTCCAGATCCGACTGGTAGCAGATGAACAGCAAGCCCATATCCAGCTGACCGTTCTTGTTCACACCGTTGGAATAGTTGAACGGGCGACGCAGGATCAGGTTGCGCTGGCTTTCGGGCGTGCGCGGGTTGGCCAGGCGGATGTGCGCATCGAGCTTTGTGACCTTGCCTTCCGGGTCCTTGTGGTAATCCGGGACGTCGGTTTCGGCCTTGCCATCCATCGGCGCGCCGGTGGTTTTGACACGGCCGAAGATCGCTTCCTGCTCTTGCAGCGGGGTGCGGTCCCAGCGCTCGACGAAGTTGCGGATGATCCGCACCGCCTGATAGCTGCCATTGGCCGCCCACTCGGGTTCGTCGCTGCCCGGTTGCACCCACACCAGGGTGTTCATGGCTTTCTGGTCGTTGGAGTCGGGGTTGGCCGAGCCGTCGCGGAAACCCAGAAAGTTACGCGCGCTCTCGGCGGGTTGACCCGGCTTGAGCGGCGCCTGGGCCGGAACCGTGCCTTCCTGTTTCCAGCGCACCAGCAGCAGGTCCGGCAGGTTTTTCACGATGTCGCGCAGGGCGTGGATGTTGCTATCCGGTGCGTTTGAGCAGAACTGAATGCTCAAATCGCCGTGGCAGCAATCAGCCTCAAGCGCGTCATTGGGGAAGCCGACCATGCGTTGCAGGCGCTTGGGCTTGACCGCTTCCAGGCCGAAACGCTCGTCGAACAGCGACTCGCCCACCGACACGGTGATGGTCAGGTTATCCGGCGTCACCACCGGCCCGAGAATGCCGGAATCCAGTGGCGGCAGTTTCGGGTCCACCTGCGGCACAGCGCCGCCGGTCATCAGGAAAGCAATGCGTTCATTGAGGGTGCGAAACAGCCGCTCCAGGTCTTCGCGGTCCTGAGCCAGCACGTCGAACGACACCATCATGCCGGCCACCGGACGCGGGTTGACGATCCCGGTCTGGTGCACGCCGTGAAAGCTGTTGTGGTCCTGGGTCTTGTCGCTTTTCGGCGCTTCGGTGACTTGTGCAGGGGCGGGGGAAGCTGCCGCCAGCACGTTGCCGCTCAGGCTGCTGCCGGCAATGGCCGCGCCCGCTGCGCCAAGGCCCATGAGGACGCGGCGGCGTTGAGCGCTAATCGGAGCGTTGGATGAGTCTGAATCTTTCATTTGGATTAAGTCTTCGCGCAGGTTTCGAGGGCCAGGCGGGCGCATCAGGCGCCCGCCAGAGCACGCTTACAGGCCTGAAAGGCCCAGGGCCGGATCGATTCCATCGAGTGCGTCGGCCAGTGCCTTGGCCTTGTCGGCAATTTGCTTTCTTGTTTCGGCGTTGACCTGGTCATACGGCGTGTAGCCGTTGTCGGTCTTGAGCATCAGCAATTGGTCGTCCAGCGCAGTGGCGGCGGTGTCGATCTTCTTCAGCACTTCGCCGGAGGTCTTGGCCAGCAGCGGGCGCAACAGATCGATCACTTTGCGCGTGCCTGCCAGGTTGGCCGCAAAACCGCTGGCATCGACATGGCTATAGCGTTCTTCTTCGCCGGTGCTGCGCACATCGGCCAGGCTGCGCATGTTGCGCACGACCATGCTTGCCAGTTGCTCTGGCGCGATGCTGTTGGCCAGCAGCGCTTGCTTGAGACTGGTGATGTCGGTCTGCAGACGCTCGACCACAGGCGCCAGGCCTTCGACCGAGTGCTGCTGGAACAGGCCGAACTCGATACGGTGGAAACCGCCAAAGCCTGGGTCCTGCTCGCGTTTTTCGTAATAGTCGGCGCGGGCGTTGACCGCGTTGTCCAGCTCAGCCAGACGCTGGGCCGCAGGCGCGATCCGCTGGTAGGCCGCGCGGGCCGGTGCGTAAGCCTGTTGCGCAGCGCTCAGGTCGCCGCTGGCGATGGCTTGCTGCAAATCGCCGACAGCGCGCAGCAGGGCACTGCTCTGGGTGCTGAGGTACACGCGGTACTCGGACAGCGGGCCGATGAACGCGACCATCGACGGACGGGCCTTGGCGGCAGCGTCGGATTCGGCGGTCGGCGTGACGTGCAAGGTGCCGCGCGGGTTGCTCAGCAGGCCGCAGGTGATCGCGTAGTCGCCCGGCTGCAGGTTGGCGTTGATGATCTGATTCAGGCCGGGGACGATGTTTTCACGCTCTTCGACCACCAGCACGCCGTCGAGAATCTCCCATTCCACCGCACGCTCGGAGGCGTTGACGATGCGGAAGGCATTCTTGCCGGCCGGTACGGTGATCGCATTCGGCTCGCAATTTTTGGCGTGGATCGTCACCACGGTTTCGTTGCCGCTGTTGGCAATGCGTTTTTTCTGCGCGGCCTGGGAGGCGTAGTAGAACAGCCCGCCCGCAGCGATCATCAGGATCACGGAGCCGGCGACTGCCAATTGCAGGGCGCGCGAAGGTTTGGCTTTCTGTGGAGGAAGGCCGGTGGGACTGATGGTCATGGTTGCCCTTACTTGTTCGGAACTGAAGAAGATCGGCCGTGTTCATGTGCCGGACGGGTGGGCAGACTCACCACCCGTGCCTGAGGCTTGAAGAACAGGACCAATGCGAAGATCAGGTAGGCCAGGTAGGCCGTCAGCACGCTGACGGTCGGCGCATCCTGGTAGCCGAACATGCCGGCCAGCACCGAGCCGGTCGGGCCGTCCATCGGCAGGGTCGCGCTGATGTCGAACACCACGTCCTGAAAGTGATTCCAGACGCCGGCCTCATGCAGCGAGCGCACCGAGTTGGACAGGATGCCAGCCGCGACCACCAGAATGAACAGCCCGGTGTAGCGGAAGAACAGGCTCAGATTCAGGCGCATGCTGCCCTTATAGATAGCCACGCCCACGCACACGGCGATGATCAGCCCGAACAGAGCGCCCAGCGGGCCGGACGCGCCTTCGCTCTGCTGGAAGATCGCCAACAGGAAGAACACGGTTTCCAGGCTCTCACGCGCTACGGCGAAGAACACCATGCCGATCAGCGCGTAAGTCTGGTTTTTCGACCCGCCCAGGGCTGCGTCCAGGGATTGATGCAGATCGTGTTTGACCGAACGCGCCACCTTGCGCATCCACACCACCATGGAGCTGAGGATCACCACGGCCAGCAGACCGACCAGGCCTTCGAACAGTTCTTGCTGCTTTTGCGGGAATTCGGCGCTGACCATTTCCAGGCCGCCACCGACGAACAGGGCCAGCGCTACGGCGAGGAAAACACCGATCCAGACAGCGGGCATCCATTCGCCACGGCCGGTCTGTTTCAGGTAGCTGGCAATGATGCCAACGATGAGCGCGGCTTCAATCCCTTCGCGCAACATGATCAAAAAAGGAACGAGCATGAATCACCGGGTAAAGACTGGTAGGGTGTGCGGCTGAACGCGTCATGTAGTCATTCGCATTCAGCCAGTGCGTAACATAATGATACTCATTATTGAATGCGCATACTTGTTTTTTTGCAGAATCCTGAATTTGTGCATGTGTTCAGGTGGCGTTCAGCCACTGCCTGGCCTGACCCATGTTGGAGCGCATCAACTTCAGTTATCTGCAGGACCGAACGTGTTCGCGGGGGAGCCTTGCGTCATACCCCTCAGAGCCCCTCGCGAATAAATTCGCTCCTACGGGGGAACGGGGGGTTCGAACTTTATTTCAGAAACAAGTGAGGTAAACCCCTCCAGCTTACGTGTAGTGAGAATCAGACTCGATTGGACACGATCGTTTTCACTTCTCGTTAGCTCAGGTTTACCCCGTCATGACAGCTCAATCCGGTGTTCGCAGGCCTCTTTTTCATGCTCGTCCCGTTTCATTGCTCGGTGTGTGTTCGGCGACAGCTATGTGGTGTTCTCTGGGGCTGAGCCCGATGGTCAGTGCCCAGGAGCTGCAACTCGACGCGGTCAACATCGATGCTGCCGCGCAATCGGCGCAGGACGAGGACGTCGAGCAAAGCAAAAACAGCTATCAGGCTCGCCGCGCCTCGGTCGCCACGCGCAGCAACACGCCGTTGGTGCAAACGCCTGCGACGGTCAACGTGGTGACTAACCGGGTGCTCGAAGACCGCCAGCCCAATAGCCTGGACGAAGCGACCAACGCGGTCAGCGGCGTGAAGCAGGGCAATACGCTGGGTGGCACCCAGGACGCGATTCAGAAGCGTGGTTTTGGCACCAACCGTGACAACTCGATCATGCGCGACGGCATGCAGTCGGTGCAGGCGCGTAACTTCACCCCGACCACCGAGCGCATCGAAGTGCTCAAGGGCCCGGCGTCGATGCTCTACGGCGTGCAGGACCCGGGCGGGGTGATCAACGTCGTGACCAAAAAACCGCAGTTGACTGATGCACATTCCATTTCCGCCTTCGGCAGCAGCTTCGGCGGCGGCGGCGAGCAGATCGACCTGACCGGCCCGTTGGGCAGCAGCGGTCTCGCGTATCGGTTCATCGCCGACAAGCAGAACTACGATTACTGGCGCAGTTTCGGCAGCATCGATCAATCGGTGATTGCGCCGTCGCTGGCCTGGTATGGCGACGACACCACCGTCTCGGTGGCTTATGAGCACATGGAATATTCGGTGCCGTTCGACCGTGGCACTCAGATTAATCCCAAGACCGGCAAGGTTCTGGACATCCCGCGCAACCGGCGTCTGGACGAGCCCTTTAACGTCACCACCGGACGCTCGGACTCCGTGGATCTGCGCATGGAGCATCGCCTCAATGACATGTGGACCCTGCGCACCGGTTACGGCTACAGCCGCAATTACTACAACGACTACCAGTCGCGTTACATCTCGGCCAATTACAACACCGGCGCTGTCACCCGTCGCGGCGATGCTACCCGCGATGCGGTGCAGGTCGCGCACACTGCGACGGTGAACGCGTTGGGCGACCTGTACTGGGGCGATATCCGCCACGAGCTGTTGATCGGCGCCGATTACATGAAAAACGAACGGGACCTGGGCGATCTGTATCGCAGCGCCAACAAGGCCGACTTCAACTACAACGCGCCGGTGTACGGCGTGACCCCGCGCCCCAGCACGGTCAGCGCGGCGAACAGCGATCAAAGCGATCACCTGCGCACCCACGCTTTCTTCGTGCAGGACTCGATCCATCTGAGCGACAAGTGGATTTTCCAGGCTGGCCTGCGTTACGACGCGTTCGACGAAATCACCGGCAAGGGCCGCCCGTTCGTGGTTGGCGCCAACGTCAAGGACAGCAAAGTGGTGCCGCGTTTAGGGCTGGTCTACATGATCCAGCCAGACTGGTCGGTGTACGGCAGCTACACCGAGTCGTTCCGCCCCAACACTTCGATTGCCGCTCCCATTGGCGACCTGCCGCCGGAGGAGGGCAAGGCCTACGAAATCGGCAGCAAATTCCAGAACGACTACCTGACCGCCACGGTTGCGGTGTTCAACATCAACAAGAAGAACGTGCAGACCAGCGAGCAATGCGGCACCGAGACCTGCACCCGGGTCTCGGGCGAGGTGCAGTCGCGCGGGCTGGAAGCGGACATCACCGGGCAGATCAATGAGAACTGGAGCATCACCGGCAGCTACGCCTACACCGACACCGAAGTGCTGGAAGACCCTATTCTCAAGGGCCAGCCGCTCGATGGCGTGTCTAAACACACAGCGGCTGTCTATCTGACCCGTGACTTTGGCCACGTGGGTATCGGTAATCTGCGGGCAGGCGCCGGCGCGCGTTACGCCAGTCGCTGGGGCGTGAACGACGGCACGGGGGTGGAGTATTACTTGCCGTCGTCGAAAGTGGCCGATGCATTTGTCGCTTACAAAATGAGGCTCGATGAGCGCGACCTGACCTTGCAATTGAACCTGAAAAACATGTTCGACGAGCGCTACTACACCTCTGCCAGCGGCCTGGGTTCACCGGCGATCGTGATTGGCGAGCCGCGGCAGTTGATTGCTCGGGCGAAGCTGGAGTTTTGAACCGCTTTTGAAAAAAGCTGCCCCGGGCGTCGCCATCGCGAGCAAGCTCCCTCCTTCACACATCCAGTGCCACTGTGGGAGGGAGCTTGCTCGCGATAGCGTCCGTACGCCTGGCATCTGGCCTGCAACCTGTGTTCTGGCCACAGTCAGTGTCCCTGTGGGCTCCGCTCAATGGCTACCGCGGGCAAGCGCGCTCCTGCAGAGCGTTTGTTCTAGACCATCCGTTTGACAGTATTGTCCTTGCGCACGACGTGGTGCCACACCGCCGCAACGACATGCAGACCGATCACGTAATAGAAGATCGTGCCCAACAGCACGTGGTAATGCTCAAGACTCTCGGCGGTGTCTTTGGAGATCTCGAACGGCGAAGGGATTGCCAGTGAGGTCAGCGGAACCGGCAGCGCGCCCCGTTCCAGCAGCACCGTGAACAGCCCCATCAATGGCTGTGCGAACAAAAACGCATACAGGGCGTAGTGTGAAACCGTCGCGGCCAGACGCAGCGCGCCTTCCAGCGGTGGCGTGATGCCCGGCGGGGTGTGACGATGGCGTTCGGCTATGCGAAAAAAAGCCAGGATCAGCACCACGATCCCTACCCAGAAATGACTTTGCACCACCAGCGTGCGCAAATCCGTGCCCTTGGCAAATTGGCTTCTGCTCAAGATCAGGATGTAGGCCAGTACGATCAGCGCGGCCATTGCCCAGTGCAACCAGCGTGCCCGGTAACTGTAGCGTTGTGCGGTGGAAGGTGTCGTCACGGTCAGGACCTCTCTGTTTTTTTGATTTGAACGAAAGGCGCCTTGATAGGTGTCAGGCGTCAGTTTGCCCGCAAGATTAACCTAATAAATGCCGACTAATGAACCGACCCATTCAACGTCCGAATACTGGCATTTTGATTATTAAAATAACTGCCTGTCGGATAATTAACGAATCACGGTTGAAATACACAGATCTATATATGCAAGTGTTTGCTATGGCGCTGGATAGCCTTTACTTCAAACGGATTCATTCGTTCGAGGGATGATATCTAAAGCGGCACGGCTATATAGATTAAGAATACTCGATGAGATAAATAGAACAATTGGTGATAAAAAAACCGGTGAAACGAATTTGACAGGGATTGGGTCTGGATCCATCTTTACCTCAGCTAGCCCGGGGCACGCCGCCATCGACAAGGATCGCGGCCCGTTACGGTACGCGGTTCGAGTCTTCGCTGAACACCTCTTTCATAAGGACCATGAATGATGGAACTTTCGGACTTCGTTCGCCTGTTGAAATATCAAAATCCACACTCGGAAGTATGGTGGGATGCTTCTCCAACTGTTTATGCCGGTTTCAGAAAGTTATTACTCGGCCGTTATCCGCAGTGCACTTCATTTATAGAGCAAATACTCCCGAAGTTCTGGCGGGATACTCCGAGTGGAGTCAGTGGTGCCACCACCAATCCAAAACTGGTGGCACGGGCATTGTTGGAACACGCGCATATGAATCAGGACTGGGTCCAGGCTCTGGATCCCGATCTGCCCGCCGCGGGCCGGGCGCGGCAGCTTTACGACCGGTTGATCGTCGAGGGGGCGCGGTTGCTGCATCCGCTATGGGCGTCGTCGGATCGCCGAGTGGGCTGGTTGTCGGCGCAGGTGGATACCACGCAGTTGCACAGCACTGAGCTGATGGTCGCGCGGGGCCTGGAGCTTGCGCGGCTGGCGCCCAATGTGATGGTTAAGGTCCCTGGCAGTCAGCACGGCTACGGCGCCATTGAACAGCTGGTCGCACAGGGTTGCTCGGTCAACAACACGCTGTGCTTCAGCGTCTCCCAGTGCGCGGCAGCTGTTGCCGCCATTGCTCGCGGCAGGCTGCTGGCCCGGGAAAATCAAGTCGACACCAGCAGTGCGCAGTACGTCGTCAGCTTCATGATCGGCCGGTTCGGCGATGAGCCGCAGTTCGACCAGCAAGCGCGACGCTGCGGCATCACGCTGACCCAGGCCGACAAGCGTTGGGCAGAACTGGCGGTCTACCAGGGGCTGCAGGCATTGCTGCAACGCTGGCAAACCCCGGTGCGTTTGCTGCTTTGCAGCCTGCGCGTCGACACCGATGAGCACGACCAGGCATTTTCCTGGCATCTGGAACGCACCGGTGCCGACACCATCGTCTACACCATGACGCCCGATATCATCGAGTTTCTGGTGCAGCGCCAGGCCAGTGGCAAACCGGTAGTGCCGGCGTCCGGGCGCTGGCGCATTCCTGAACAGGTGATGAGCAAACTGCTGTGCATCCCTTACTTCACCGACGCGTATTTCGAAAACACACTCGACGCTGCGGCTTTTGAGCAGCAACCGGCTTTCATCACTGCACGCAGCGAAGCCTGCACCGCCCATGGTCAATTGCAGGCGTTCGTGGAAGGCTTTGCCAGGCAGGAACTCGACGCCACCCCCATGCCGGGCTCGCTGCTCCAAGCCTGCCTGACCGGAGCCCGACCATGAACCGCATGATTGCGTTATGGGCCCATCCGCGCTCACGCTCAACCGCCCTTGAGCGGGTGTTCATGGAACGGCGGGATTTCGAAATTTTCCATGAGCCGTTCGCCCATGTGGCGTTTGATGAACATTCGGCGATACCGTCCGACGACCTCGATTGCGGCCTGCCGAAAACTTATGAGGGGGTCAAAGCGCTGCTGCGCAGTACCCGCGAACGTCGTCACGTGTTTCACAAAGACATGTGCTACCACTGCCTCGATGAGTTGAAAGGCGACGACGAGTTTCTGCTTGAGCAGCAGAACATTTTCATCATCCGCGAGCCTGGCCGCTCGATTCTTTCCCATCATGCGATCTTCGCGCAGATGCCCTTGCAGTCCATCGGGCATCAGGCGTTGTACGAGATTTTCTGCCGGGTCACGCGTCTTACCGGCAAGACCCCCCACGTGATCAATGCCGATGAGTTGGCGCAACGGCCCGAATACACCGTGCGCAAGCTGTGCGATCACCTGCAGCTTGAATTCCTGCCCGCGTCCATGAACTGGCAAGCATCCTGTCCACCGCAATGGATGCCGTGGCGCAGCTGGCATCACGACGCTGCGCAAAGCACGGGGATCTCTGTGGCGCACACCTCTGACTTCGACGAGACGCAATTGCGCAGCGACCCGCGTCTTGCCGAGTACTACGAGGCTCATCGGCCGTTCTACGAACGGATGAATCAATTTGCGCATCAGGGGCAAGCATGAAAAAGGTAGTGATTACTGGCGCGGCCAATGGCATCGGCAAGGCCACGGTGCTGGCGTGTATCGACGCGGGGTTTTACGTGATAGCCGCCGACAAGGACAAAGAGGGGCTGGTGGCACTGCAACGATCACTGCGCGGTGAAGCGCTGGAAGTGCACGTCGCCGACTTTTCCCGGCGTGAGGTTTTCAAGTCCTTCATCCCGCAGTTATGCAGCAAGTACGGGCATGAGTCCCTTTACGCTCTGGTCAATAACGCCGGCCTCTACCACGGCAAAAGCGTGTACGACTATTCCGATGACGAGATCGAGGAAATCTGGGCGCTCAACCTTCAGTCCCTTGTCTACCTGTCCAAAGACTTCGCCAGCCAGGCGGCGCCCAGCGATGCCTCGCGCTGCATCATCAATATCACCTCGGTGGCGGGCGAGGTGGGCAGCTTCGATGCCTTGTATGGCGCCACCAAGGCGGGCGTGATCGGGCTGACCAAAGCCAATGCCTGGAATTTCGCGCCGCAGATTCGCGTGAATGCGGTATCGCCCGCGCTCATCCTGGACACCTCCATCCACAACCGCATTCCAGAGCATCGGCGCAAGGAGTACCAACGACAGGAAATCCTCAAAGACCCTATTTACCCTGCGGGAGTGGCTGACGTGATTATGTTTTTGTTATCCGACCAAAGCAGGCATCTGACCGGAAAAGTCATATCAGTGGATAACGGCGCTTACCCCCGATAGGCCCTGATGCTCAACTAGGTGTTAAGGGAGATTGATCATGCATCGCAAAAAACTGCTCATCATCGGAGGCGGCAACCTCTGTCTGCAAATTCTGCAAATTCTTGCACCCCGTAACGGGTTTCACTTTCACGTGGCCAGTCGCGATCTGGAGGGCGCGACCCGGCTGTGCAATCTGGTGCGCCTGGGTGCGCTGCAATTGGATGTCCATGTCTCGATCGCGCCATGCCACATGGATCTGACCGAGGAGAACATCGACCGGAACGCCGCGACGCTGGCATCGATCAAGCCGGATATCATCGTCAACTGCGCCTCGCTGCAGTCCTGGCGGATCATCACTCAATTGCCCAAGGCCAGCTTCGAGGCATTGGACAAGGCGCAACTGGGGCCATGGTTGCCCATGCATCTGGCTCCGGCCTACGCACTGATGCGCGCCGTGCGGCAGTCGGGCGTGCGCGCCTTGACCGTCAATGCAGCGTTCCCGGATGCGGTGAATGCTGCGCTGGACAAAGTCGGGCTGGCACCGGATGTGGGCGCAGGCAACATCGCCAACCTGGTGCCGGCGACCCGCAGCGCAATCGCGCTATTGGCCGGCTGCGAGCCGGATAAGGTCCGGGTCAAACTGATCGGGCAGCATTATTTCAGCCATTACGTGCCACGGGCCGGGTTGCCCCACGAGGCCAATTTCCACTTGTGCTACTGGGTCAACGGAGTGGAATGGACCGGTGAGTTCAGCGCTCGCAATATCTTCGACCGGGTGGCCACCTGTTTTCGTCGGCTGGGCGGCGTCGATGGCCAGTTCCTGACGGCGGCCTCGGCAGTCAGCATCATCGATAACCTGTTCGGCCTGCAGGAAGTCGAAGCCCATGCTCCCGGCCCCCATGGCTTGCCAGGCGGCTATCCGGTGCGGGTCGGCATGGGCCAGGTGCTGTTGTCATTGCCTTATGGCATCGGGAGGGCGGAAGCCATTGCCGCCAATCAGTTGGGCCAGCGACAGGACGGTATCGACCAGATCCGGGCCGATGGCTGCGTTTCATTCGGTCAGCAACAAATGAACGTCATGGAGTCGTTGCTGGGCTTTTTCATGCCCCAGATGCAAGTCGCTGAAGCGGCTTCATGGGCACAAGAGCTGGGCAGCAAATACAGAGCCTTCGCGCAAAGCGTGGCCAGACAGGGAGTGACCACTCATGCCACATCGCCTTCCAGACACACAGTCCGATTTGCGCCGCAGCGTTGATCAGGACTACGCCCGGCAATACTCACAGGATTTCGTCAGCCGCTGGGACGAGCTGATCGACTGGGACAAGCGCGCCCTCGGCGAAGGCAGTTTTTTCACCGATGTGCTGCTCAGCGTCGGTGCCTGTTCGGTGCTGGACGTGTCCACGGGCAGTGGTTTTCACGCGGTGCAGCTGAAAAAGGCCGGTTTTGCGGTGCGTGCCAACGATGGCAGTCCGACCATGGTTGATCGGGCAAGGGCCAACTTTGCCCGCCACGGCGTCTATATCCCAATCTCATGCTGCGACTGGCTGGATCTAAACCCCGCTCGGCTCGGCACGTTCGATGCCGTGCTTTGTCTGGGCAGCTCGTTGTGTCATGTGTTCGACGAAGACGAGCGCGTGGCCGTGCTGCAGCGTTTCCATGCGCTGTTGCGACCGGGGGGCTTGCTGATCGTGGATCAGCGCAATTTCCAGGCCATTCTGGCGGGCAATTTCAAGTCATCCGGGCGCTATTACTACTGCGGGAAGACCGCGCGGGTGACGCTGGGGGAGGCCAATGATCAGCTGTGTGAGTTCATCTATACCTTCAGCGATCAGGCCGTCTATCGGCTGCGCGTCGCGCCGGTTCGCCCACAACAGCTGCGCAGGGAGATCACGCGTGCGGGATTTGGCGGTGTGCATTCGTTCGGTGATTTCAAACCCCTGTACGACCCCATGCGCGCCGACTTCATCATTCACGTTGCGCTTGGCTGAACGGCTCAAGCGCCATTACCAAGGAAGGTCAGCATGAACATTCAAACCGGTATCGATACTCGTCAGCATCTTTATCCCTATGCGTTCACCCGGCCCGCCACCCAGCCCACTGCAGCGCCGCCCCAGGTGGTGTGGTTCACCGGCTTGTCGGCCGCGGGCAAATCCACTATCGCCAATGGTCTGAACGCGGTGCTGCTGGCCCGCGGCCTGAAAACGGCGATTCTGGACGGCGATTCCCTGCGCACCGGTCTGTGTCGGGATCTGGGGTTCAGCGAGCAGGATCGCGATGAAAATGTACGACGGGTCGCCGAGGTCGCGGCACTGATGACTGACGCGGGCCTGACGGTGCTGGTGGCTTTGATTTCCCCGACCCGTGAAGCCCGCCACTACGCGCGCTCGATCATTGGCAATGACCGGTTCGTCGAGGTGTATGTAGAGGTTGCGCTGGCCGTCGCCGAAGCCCGCGACCCCAAGGGGCTATATCGCCGGGCCAGAAGGGGGGAGCTTGCTGGTTTTACCGGAATCGATTCACCCTACGAAACCCCGGTATGCCCGGAGTTGCATCTGCGCAGCGACCGGATCAGTGTCGCGGGTGCAGTCGGGCAGATCGATGCCTGGTTGCGTCGCATGCGCGGCGTCGGCGGGTAGCGCTCAGGTGTTGTAATCGCACCGGTCAGCACCCAGAGCCTGACATTTGCCGGTTCTCTGCCATGCTGGGTTATCAGGTAGACATCAGAGGTGCGACATGTCAGTCAGCCAATCGAAGATCAATGCCATCCGCCTGGTAGGTGGCCTGTCGGTGCTGGATTTTCTCAACACCTGCGACGGGCGCCGGCCTGGCACCGGGCTGACCGCTGTGGTGGACAAATTGTCCTGCCTTGAAGACATCCTTCACTGGTACCTGCATGCCGGGTTGGTTGGTGCAGATGAGCACCGAGGCTTTTCCCGTCTGGCGGAGCAATCGGCGTTGCAGCAGGTTTCGGCGTTCCGGCAGCTGATCGATTTTCGCGAGGCGCTGTATCAACTGTTGTTGCCTGTAGCGCTGGGCAATGGAGTGGATGAGCGCCTGCTCGAAGCGCTCAATGAGCAGCTGGTCAAGACGGCACCCGAGCGTGTGCTGATCGCGACGCCGTTCGGAGTCATCTGGCACTGGCGCGCCTGTGACTCGCTGCCCGCGATGACCGCCAGCCTGATCGGGCGAGTGGCGGTGCAGGCCGCCGCCCTGTTGACCGGCCCGGACCTGTTGAGACTCAAAGCCTGTGCCGCCCCCAATTGCGACTGGCTGTTCGTCGATCTTTCGAAAAACGGTCGCCGCCGCTGGTGCCAGATGAACGTCTGCGGCAGTCGGGAGAAGGCTCGCCGTTGGGGGGGGTGACGGCAACGCAGGTGCTCGCTGTCGTACTCCGATGGGTGGCGGAAAATACGCTGAACGCCTGCCAGGCGCTTGATTCAAACGTACAGAGTGCCGACTTTGGTGCTCATACGAGGTGAGTCATGAAAAACAATCTGACCGAACAGCTTATTTCGCAAAATCCTCTGTCGCAAAACCCTGGCCCGGATTACGGCGATGACGTGGCGACCCCAGGCTTTCCCGATGAGGGCGTGCCCGGCATCGGCCCCGACGAGGTCCCGCCTGGCGGCCTTGACCCCGCCGACCCGCAAACACTTCCCACCGACCCTGATCTGAAAGACGGCAATGGGCTGGATCGCCCGCTTTAGAATGCCCAGCCGGTCCTGGTGCGTTATGTCAGGTGCAATCGGAGCTTGATGTTGAGCTCCGCTTCTTGTCTGGCTGCCCCTTTGGCAGAAGCAATGACCTAACGGCTAATGCGCGATAAACCCAGGGAACCTGCGTCTGCGTCAGGCTTCATATGACGTGAACCGTTCTGTTGACCGGACGCACGAGACTTCCTCCATGAGCAATATCCGCATTGGCATTTCTGGCTGGCGCTATGTGCCCTGGCGTGGGGATTTTTATCCCGAGGGCCTGACGCAAAAAAACGAGCTGAAATTCGCATCCCGTGCGGTCAACAGCATCGAAATCAACGGCTCTTTTTATTCCTTACAGTCTCCGGATCTGTATGCCCGCTGGTATGCCGATACCCCTGAGGACTTTATGTTCAGCCTCAAGGGACCCCGGTTCATCACCCACGTCAAACGCCCGAATGAAGTGGAAGAGCCCATCGCCAACTTTTTTGCGTCGGGGATTTTTCAGCTCAAGGAAAAGATGGGCCCGATCCTGTGGCAGTTTGCGCCCAGTTTCAGGTTCGATCCCGAGAAGTTCGAGCACTTTCTGACGCTCCTGCCTCACACCGGCAGAGCGGCGAAAGCCTGCGCCAAATTGTCAGCCGAGCGCATGCACAAGCCAGGCTATCTGGATATTCCGGCCAAAAGCCGGGTGCGTCATGCAGTGGAAATTCGTCATGAAAGCTTTCGGTCCGCTGAATTCATCGCCTTACTGCGCAAATACAACGTGGCCCTGGTGGTAGCAGACACCGCGGGCAAGTGGCCGTATCTGGAAGACCTCACCAGCGACTTCGTTTACCTGCGACTGCACGGCGAAAAAAAGCTCTACGCCAGTGGCTACACGGCACCGGCGCTGAAACGCTGGGGTGATCGCATCGACGCCTGGCGTCAGGGCAAGCAACCGGCCGATGCGCAGCTTGTGGTTGCCAAAGGCCCTCGAGCACGCCAGTCCCGCGACGTATTCTGCTATTTCGACAACGACATAAAGGTGCGCGCACCTTACGACGCCCGCTCGTTGCTCGAGCGATTTGATCTTGCCAGCGCGTTGCAAGTGGCGCCCGGTGACCTGCAAGGAGCCCAGCTTTGACCAGCGCTTTAACCCCTCGACACACCACTGGCCCGCGGGAGTCAGCCACCACCCAGGTGACGCTCAACGTGCTGACCATGAACATGCACATGGGTTTTGGCTTCTTCAACCGGCGCTTCATCCTGCCGGAGCTTCGCGACGCCGTTCGGCACGTGTCCGCTGACGTGGTGTTTCTCCAGGAAGTCCACGGCGAACAGCAAAACCATGCGCAGAAGGTCAAGAACTGGCCGACCACGTCGCAGTACGAATTTCTTGCCGACAGCATGTGGACCGACTTCGCCTACGGGCGCAACGCGGTCTATCCCCACGGCCACCACGGCAACGCGCTGCTGTCGAAATACCCGATCGTGCGCCACGAAAACCTCGACATCTCGATTCTTGGCACTGAAGAACGAGGCTTGCTGCACTGCGTATTGGAGGTGCCCCATGCCGGTGAGGTGCATGCGATCTGCGTGCATCTCGGGCTCAAGGAAGACCACCGTCAGCAGCAGCTCAAACTGATGTCCGATCTGCTCGCGCGCTTGCCCCAGGACGCACCGGTCATCGTCGCCGGAGACTTCAACGACTGGCGGCAGAAGGCCGATGCGGCCTTGGCAGGCACCGGTTTGCAGGAAGTGTTCGTCGGCGCTTTCGGTGCGCCGGCAAAAAGTTTTCCGGCGCGTTTTCCGCTGCTGCGTCTGGACCGAATTTATGTGCGCAACGCTCGCGTTCGCGCCCCCAGGGTGCTGTCAAACCGGCCCTGGTCCCATCTTTCCGATCATGCGCCGTTGGCGGTGGAGGTCACGTTATGAGCGCTAAGAATACCCCGGTGGGAAGGTGGCACGAGGGCAACTCGGTCGAGTTGCTGATCAACGGAGAAGACTTCTTCAGCGCCGTCTTCGACGCCATTGGCGCGGCGCAGAAGGAGGTGCTGATCGAGACCTTCATCATTTTCGAGGACCGCGTCGGCGAAGCGTTGCAGCAGGTGTTGATCGAGGCCGCCAATCGCGGCGTGCGGGTGGTGATGACCGTCGACGATTACGGCACCAGCGATCTCAGCTCCAGATTCATCACGCAAATGACCGAAGCGGGCGTGCAGATTCAGCTGTTCGACCCACGCCCCAAGTTCATGGGCATGCGCACCAATTTGTTCCGGCGCCTGCATCGCAAGGTGGTGGTGATCGATGCCGAGACCGCGTTCATCGGCGGCATCAACTACAGCGTCGACCACATGGCGGACACCGGCATCACCGCCAAACAGGATTACGCCGTCAAGGTCCGTGGACCGATCGTGGCCGAGATCTACCGCTCCACGGCTGGCATGATCGGGCCGGTGGTGCGCAAGACCTGGTCGCCGCTCAAGGTCGTCACCCGCCAGGCCGGCAGCGCAAGAATGCTGCTGGCCGAGCGCGACAACCGTGAACACACCACCGACATCGAAGAGCAGTATCTGAAGGCCATGCGCACCGCGACCCAGCGCATCACCATCGCCAATGCGTACTTCTTCCCCAGCTATCGGTTTCTGCGGGAACTGCGCAGTGCATCGCGACGTGGGGTCAAAGTCACGTTGATCCTGCAGGGCCAACCTGACATGCCGTTCGTGCGCATGTGCTCGCGGCTGACCTACACCTGGCTGTTGCGCGAAGGGGTGGTGATTCACGAATACAAACAGCGAGCGTTGCACGGCAAGGTGGCGCTGATCGATCAGGAATGGTCCACGGTCGGCTCCAGCAACCTGGACCCGCTGAGCCTGGCGCTGAACCTTGAAGCCAACCTGTTTATCCGCGACCAGCGTCTGAACCAGCAATTGCACGAGCATTTGAAGGAGCTGGCCGCTGCCCACAGCAAGCAGGTCAATCTCAAAGGGCTGGCAAAGGGGCAGTGGTGGCGCGCTCCCATGATTTTCTTGAGCTTCCACTTCCTGCGGCACTTTCCGGCCATCGCCGGGCTGTTCCCGGTACACGGCCTGCGCCTCAAGCCGGTCCGCACTCCGGAGGTCATTCCCGAGGCGGCCGAACTCAAACGTGAATTGCCAGATCAGGAGAAGTCGGTATGAACGCGGTGTCTGAAACGTCCAATGCTTCGTCCCAGCCCCAATCCAAGGACAAGCCAGCCGGCAAGCACGCCACGCTGCTGAAGTGGGCGAAGATTGTGTTCACGCTGTTCTTCTTCATCGCCGTGCCGGTGATGCTGTTTTTGCTGGTCAAGAACCTGGACTGGAACGAGGTCAAACAGGCGCTGCAATCCTATAAGGCCAGCACCCTCGCACTGGGCTTTCTGATCGCAGCGGGCAGCTACCTGACCTATTGCGGTTTTGACATCCTGGCGCGGCGTTATACCGAGCATAAATTGTCGGTCAAGCAGATCATCCCGGTGACGTTCGTGTGCTACGCGTTCAACCTCAACCTCAGTTCCTGGGTCGGCGGTATTGCCTTGCGTTATCGACTGTACTCGCGGCTGGGGCTGGACGTGCCGACGATCACGCGGATTCTCAGCCTGAGTCTGATCACCAACTGGCTGGGCTACATGTTGCTGGCCGGGATTGTGTTTTCGGCACGCTTCATCGACATGCCCGAGGGCTGGAAAATTGGTGACACGACGCTGCAACTGATCGGCTTTGCGTTGCTGGCCGTGTGCTTGACTTACTTTGTGGCGTGCCGATTTTCCAAGAAGCGCACCTGGAAGTTCCGCAAGCAGTCACTGGTCTTGCCTTCGCTGAATCAGGCGCTGCGTCAGGCTCTTCTCGGCGCGTTGAACTGGGGTTTGATGGCGCTGCTGATCTACGTGCTGCTGCCTGAAAAAGCCTTCTATCCCGCTGTGCTTGGAATCCTGCTGATCAGCAGCATCGCCGGGGTCATCGCCCATATTCCTGCCGGGCTGGGCGTGCTGGAAACCGTGTTCATCGCGCTGATGCAACACCAGTTTTCCAAGGGGCAACTGCTGGCGGCATTGATCGGGTATCGGGTGATCTACTTTCTGATCCCGCTGCTGCTGGCGCTGGTGGTGTATGTGGTGCTGGAAAAACGGGCCAAGACCATGCGGCGCAATAATGAGGCGCAGGAAGGGCGCGAAACAAACGCCTGAGTGCGGGCTTGTCGGGATCCTGTAGGAGCGAACTTGTTCGCGAAGCTTTGCGTCAGGTGTACGCGGTTGGCCGCCTCGCCAACAAGTTGGCTCCTACAGAACACTTAGTCTTTTTGAGCAAACATCCGAACTGCATCCACCGCATTGTTGGTGCCGTCGCTGATCTGCACGATCGCCGAACCCGCCTGGTCAGCCAGGTCCACACCCTTGGCTGCGTTGTTGCGGGTGTTGTCCATGCTGGTAATGGCCTGCTTGGTTTCGCTCTGGATCATCTGGATCATCTGCGAGATCTCTTCGGTCGAGCGGCTGGTGCGCCCCGCCAGTTGGCGAACTTCATCGGCCACCACGGCAAATCCCCGGCCCTGATCACCGGCGCGCGCCGCTTCGATGGCAGCGTTCAGCGCCAGCAGATTGGTCTGGTCGGCGATGCTGCGAATGGTATTGACGATGGCGGTGATCTGCTCGGAGCGTTCCCCCAACTGGCCAATGATCCGCGACGAATCCTCGATATTGCGCGAGATCTGGCGCATTTCGCTGGCTGCTTGCTGGATCACCTGGGTGCCTTGCTCAGCGATCTTCTGGGTCTGCACCGAGATGTGATAGGCCTGGGAGGCGCTTCGGGAATCCTGCTCGTGCTGCTCGATGCGGGCGGTGATGTCGGAGGCGAATTTGACCACCTTCCACAGCACGCCACTGGCGTCGTAGACCGGGTTGTAACTGGCTTCCAGCCACAGCGTTTGGCCGTTGCGACCGACTCGCTTGAACTGGCCGCTGAAAAACTCGCCCTTGTTCAGGCGCCGCCAGAAGTCTTCATATTCGGCGCTGGCAAGCACATCCGTCGGGCAAAGCAGTTTGTGGTTTTTGCCGAGCAATTCCTGACGGCTGTAACCCATCAGCCGCAACAGGTTGTCGTTGGCGGCGATGATGTTGCCCGCCAGATCAAATTCGATGACCGCCATGGCTCGATCGATGGCCGCCAGCTTGCTGCGCGATTCGTTTTCGGCCTGGACTTTGGCGGTCACGTCCATGGCGTATTTGATGATCCTGATCACCTTGCCGTCCGGGTCTTTGATCGGGTTGTAGCTGGCTTCAAGCCACACCGTGCTGCCATCGCCGGCAATGCGCTGGAAGGTGGAGGACACGAACTCGCCATTGCGCAGCCGAGCCCAGAGCCTGGAGTACTCGCTGCTGCGCGCGAAGTCCGGTGTGCAAAAAATCTTGTGTTCCTTGCCCACCACTTGTTCGCTGCGGTAACGCATCGTGCTCAAGAAGTTTTCGTTGACCGACAACACCACCCCATTGAGATCGAACTCAATGCTGGCCATTGATCGGTTGATCGCGTCCAGGAGGCTGGTCTGGTGGGAGAGGGTAAGTTGCAAGTCTTGTACAAGTTTTTTCTTGGCGGAATCAAAGAACATGGCAGTGGCTCAGGACGTGAAGCAGCAAGGGGTTCCTGTCCATGGCCCGTCGAACGCAGGCTGGCGCTCCACTGCTATTCCGTCGCAGTGAAGTGATCATACTTGGATGGTGTTAAATAGCCATACCAATAGTTGTACAGTTCGTCGGGTTTGTATAAGGCTGCGCCTAGTCTTCAAACCCCACCTGCTCCGACATTTCGTCCACTTTCAATTCCAGGCGATACGCCACGGCGATGAACAGCGCCTGGCACAGGCACAAGGTGGCACTCAAGGAGCGGAAGGCGAAGGAGCTGCCTTCATTGACCAGCAACACCGAGTTGGCGCGCTTGGCCAGGGGCGACAGGTTGCTGTCCGTAATGATCAGCGTCTTGGCCTGGTGATGCTGGGCGATACGCAAGCAGTGCTGAGTCTCTTTGCCATAGGGCGTAAAGCTGATGGCGATCACCAGATCATTGGCGCGCACGCTGCGCATCTGTTCGCGATAGCTGCCGCCCAGCCCCGAGATCAAGTGGATGCGTTTGTTGGTGTGTTGCAGGTTGTAGACCAGGTAATCGGCCACCGCGAACGAGCGCCGCACCCCGACCACGTAGATGTTGTCGGCGTTGACCACCAGATCCACGGCCTTGTCGAACGCCTCGTCGTCCAGTTCCAGCGCCAGCCGTTCCAGCCCCGATAAGGTGGCCTGAACGCATTCGCGGGCCAGGTCGCCGCCACTGGCCTTCTGCGATTTGTTGGCGATCATGCTGCGGATGCGTTGCTGGTAATTCTGCACCGGCGTGGCTTTATGGGTGTAGGCCTCGCGGAACAGCGCCTGCATTTCGCTGAAGCCGCTGAACCCGAAGCGCTGGGAGAAACGCACGATGGCCGAGGGGTGCACTTCGCATTCACGGGCAATGTCGCTGATGCGATCCACCATGATCCGGTCGCTCTGCTGGCTCATGTAGCTGGCAATGCGCTTGAGCTGGCGCGGCAGGCTCTCGAATTCGGTGGTGATCAGCTTGAGCAGCGCGTCGGCCGAATCCGGCGGGCTGATCAGCGCGGCATCGGGGGCGGCGGTGTCGACGCTGGGGTCAGGCAAAGACGGCTGATCGGTGCTGGACATACGCTTGGTTCCTTTGGGTCGTTCTTATAACGCGCGAATCTCCGCTGTTTACGTGGGAGGGAGCTTGCTCGCGAGGGGCCTTCACAACCGATACATCGACTGCGAGACCTCTTAAAGCATCGCGAGCAAGCTCCCTCCCACAATCTGCAGATCACACTGACGCGCAGTTTACAGCGGTTGCGGCGTCTATCCAGCGCTGTGACGGCATGGCAAATTTAATGGAAAAAATATTCCACATGAAAAAATTTTAGAATTATTGTTGATCGGCGTTTCAAGCCGATCTAGTCTGCATCCACCAAGAACGTTTCGTGCACCCGTGCATGACGCAGGCTGATAAAAATAACAGGAGCCACTATGGGCCAGACTCGTTTTGCTGCCGGCCGTGAATTGGATGTGATTTGCCTGGGGCGCCTGGGCGTCGATCTGTACGCGCAACAGGTGGGGGCGCGCCTTGAAGATGTCAGCAGTTTTGCCAAATACCTGGGCGGCTCGTCGGCCAACATCGCGTTCGGCACCGCGCGACTGGGCTTGAAGTCAGCGATGCTGACCCGTGTCGGTGACGATCACATGGGCCGCTTCCTTATAGAATCCCTGGCCGGCGAAGGCTGCGATGTCAGCGGCATCAAGGTTGATCCGGAGCGCCTGACTGCCATGGTGCTGCTCGGCATCAAAGACCGCGAAACCTTCCCGCTGGTGTTCTACCGCGAAAACTGCGCTGACATGGCCCTCACCAGCGACGACATCGACGAAGCCCAAATCGCTGCGAGCAAAGCGCTGCTGATTACCGGGACGCATTTCTCCACCGATCAGGTGTTCAAGGCCAGCAGCCAGGCGCTGGATTATGCTGAAAAACACAACGTCAGACGCGTGCTCGACATCGATTACCGCCCGGTCCTGTGGGGGCTGGCGAGCAAGGCTGACGGCGCCACGCGGTTTGTGGCCGACCAGAAAGTCAGCCAGCACGTGCAACGCATCCTGCCGCGTTTCGATCTGATCGTGGGCACCGAAGAAGAATTCCTGATTGCCGGTGGCGACACCGATTTGCTCATCGCCCTGCGCACCGTGCGCGAGCTCACGGCCGCCACCCTGGTGGTCAAACTCGGCCCCCAGGGCTGCACGGTGATCCACGGCGCGATCCCAGCCCGCCTGGAAGACGGCGCGATCTATCCCGGCGTGCGCGTTGAGGTGCTGAACGTGCTGGGCGCAGGCGATGCGTTCATGTCCGGCTTTCTCAAGGGCTGGCTCAATGACCAATCCGACGAGCACTGCTGCCAGTTGGCCAATGCCTGCGGCGGTCTGGTGGTGTCCCGTCACGCCTGCGCACCCGCCATGCCGACCCTGGTCGAACTCGATTACCTGTTCAACAGCCCGGTGCCGATCACGCGCCCCGATCAGGACCCGATCCTGCAGCGCCTGCATCAGGTCAGCGTGCCGCGCAAGCAATGGCGTCAGCTGTTCATCTTCGCTTTCGATCATCGCGGTCAGTTGGTGGAGCTGGCGCAAAAGGCCGGGCGTGACTTGGCCAGCGTCGGTCAGCTCAAGCAGCTGTTCATTCAGGCGGTGGCGCGGGTCGAGGCCGATTTGATCAAGCGCGGCATCCCGGCCGACGTCGGGCTTCTGGCCGATCAGCGTTTTGCTCAGGATTCGCTCAACGCCGCCACCGGGCGCGGCTGGTGGGTCGCGCGGCCGGTGGAAGTGCAGGGCTCGCGTCCGCTGGCGTTCGAGCACGGTCGCTCGGTTGGCAGCAACCTCATGACCTGGCCCAAGGAGCAGATCATCAAGTGCCTGGTGCAATACCATCCTGACGACGAACCCCTGCTGCGCCTTGAGCAGGAGGCCCAGATCAATGGCTTGTATGAAGCGTCCCAGGTCAGCGGCCATGAACTGCTGCTGGAGATCATCCCGCCCAAGGATCACCCTTCGACTTATCCGGACGTAATGCTGCGTTCGCTCAAACGCCTGTACAACCTGGGGATATACCCCGCCTGGTGGAAAATCGAAGCGCAGACGGCCGAAGTCTGGGAGCAACTCGATGCGCTGATTCAAGAGCGCGACCCGTATTGCCGTGGCGTCGTATTGCTGGGGCTCAACGCGCCCGCGCAAGAGCTGGCCGACGGCTTCAAACAGGCCAGCAAAAGCACGACTTGCCGTGGTTTTGCCGTGGGCCGCACGATCTTTCACGAGCCCAGCCGTGCCTGGCTGCATGGCGAGATAGACGACGCTGGCCTGATTGCCCGGGTGCAGGCCAATTTCTGTTTCCTGATCGAATCCTGGCGTGACGCGCGAGCCTGATCGCCCAGATCATTTTTTTTGCCGGCCACAAAAACAAAAAGGTGCAGAACATGCCCGTTTCCTCAATCCGCATTGGCATCAACCCGATTTCCTGGAGCAATGACGACTTGCCCGCCCTGGGCGGCGAAACGCCCCTGAGCACCGCGCTCAGCGAAGGCAAACAGATCGGCTACGAAGGTTTCGAGCTCAATGGCAAATTCCCCAAGGACGCCAAGGGTGTGGGCGACGTGTTGCGCCCCTACGATCTGGCGCTGGTCTCGGGCTGGTATTCCAGCCGTCTGGCCAGCCGCTCGGTGGCCGAGGAAATCGAAGCCATCGCCAGTCACGTCGAGCTGCTTAAACAGAACGGCGCCAACGTGCTGGTCTACGGCGAAGTGGCCGATTCGATTCAGGGCCAGCGCATTCGTCTGGTGGAACGCCCGCGTTTTCACAGCGAGCGCGCCTGGCAGGACTACGCCGACAAGCTCACCGAACTGGCGCGGTTCACGTTGTCCCAAGGCGTGCGTCTGGCGTATCACCACCACATGGGTGCTTACGTGGAATCGCCCGAAGACATCGACCAGTTGATGGCGCGCACCGGCCCGGAGGTCGGTCTGTTGTTCGATTCGGGCCATTGCTACATGGGCGGCGGCGATCCGTTGCAGGTGCTGCGCACCCATATTGATCGGGTCTGTCATGTGCACTTCAAGGACGTACGCAAGGACGTGGTGCAACTGGCGCGCAACAACTTGTGGAGTTTTCCTGATTGCATCATCAACGGCACCTTCACCGTGCCCGGCGATGGCGACATTGATTTCGCCGCGCTGCTGGACGTATTGCTTGCCGCCAACTACACCGGCTGGCTGGTGGTGGAAGCCGAGCAGGACCCGGCCGTGGCGCCGAGCTACATTTATGCCCAGAAGGGCTACCAGACGCTGCGCAATCTGCTGGCTGCAGCCCAGGAACAAAATCCCGCCCAGAGGAGTGTGTGAGCATGAACCTGTTGGTCAAAAGCAAACCCAAGGGCCGCGACGTGGTGGCCCTCGCTGACGGCGTTCTGGAGTACGTCGGTTTTTCCGCCCATCGCCTGACTGTAGGTGAACGGTTGCCGGTCAGCGCCGGGGACAAAGAGTTGTGTCTGGTGCTGCTCAGCGGGCGCATCAATGTCAGCGGCGAGGCGCCGGGGCAGGGCGCGTTCAACTGGGACAACATCGGCGACCGGCAATCGGTATTCGAAGAAAAATCCCCCTTCGCGGTGTATCTGCCGCCCGGCAGCCAGGCGCAGGTCACGGCCCTGAGCGCAGTGCAAATCGCCGTCTGCGCAGCGCCGGGTGACGTGACTAAAGACCTGCCCGCACGCTTGATCAAACCCGAGACCATGAAACGCAGCGTGCGCGGCAAAGGCGCCAATACCCGTTATGTGTGCGACATCCTGCCGGACACGGAACCCGCCAACGCATTGTTGGTGGTCGAGGTGCGCACGCCGTCCGGGCACTCGTCCAGCTACCCGCCGCACAAGCACGACACCGACGATCTGCCGCACCAGAGCTTTCTCGAAGAAACCTATTACCACCAGATCAACCCCGCCCAGGGCTACGTGTTCCAGCGCGTGTACACCGACGACCGCAGCATCGATCAGGCCATGGCCGTGGAAAACAATGATCTGGTGACGGTGCCCAAGGGCTACCACCCGGTCAGCGTGCCCTATGGCTACGAGTCCTATTATCTGAACGTAATGGCCGGGCCCAAACGCGCCTGGCATTTTCATAACGATCCGGAGCACAGCTGGCTTCTCGATCTATAAGTCACCATTTTCCAAGGAGCAGATCATGAGCAACACCCCGGTTATCGGTCATTACATCAACGGCCAGATTCAGGACAGCGGCGAGCGCTTCAGCGACGTGTTCAATCCGGCCACCGGCCAGGTGCAAGGGCGCGTGGCATTGGCCAGCGTTCAGACCGTCGATGACGCGGTTGCGACAGCGCAGGCAGCGTTCCCGGCGTGGGCCGATCAGTCGTCGCTGCGCCGGGCGCGGGTGATGTTCAAGTTCAAGGAGCTGCTGGATCAGCATCACGACGAACTGGCGGCGATCATCTGCCGCGAGCACGGCAAAGTGTTTTCCGATGCCAAGGGCGAAGTGGTGCGCGGCATTGAAATCGTCGAGTTCGCCTGCGGCGCGCCGACCCTGCTCAAGACCGATTTCAGTGACAACATCGGCGGCGGCATCGACAACTGGAATCTGCGTCAGCCGCTGGGCGTGTGCGCCGGCGTCACGCCGTTCAACTTCCCGGTGATGGTGCCGCTGTGGATGATTCCCATGGCGCTGGTCACCGGTAACTGCTTCATCCTCAAACCGTCCGAGCGTGATCCCTCCGCCAGCCTGTTGATGGCCCGCCTGCTGAAAGAGGCCGGCTTGCCGGACGGCGTGTTCAGCGTGGTGCAGGGCGACAAGGTGGCGGTGGATGCGCTGTTGCAGCACAAGGGCATCGAGGCGATTTCGTTTGTCGGTTCGACGCCGATTGCCGAATACATCCACCAGCAAGGTACGGCCAACGGCAAGCGTGTTCAGGCGTTGGGCGGGGCCAAAAACCACATGATCGTGATGCCCGATGCCGATCTGGATCAGGCGGCGGACGCATTGATTGGCGCCGCGTATGGCTCGGCGGGCGAGCGCTGCATGGCGATTTCCATCGCCGTGGTGGTGGGCGATGTCGGGCAGCAGCTGATCGACAAACTGCTGCCGCGCATCGACGCGCTGAAGGTAGGCAACGGCATGAACGCCGATTCGGACATGGGCCCGCTGGTGACGGCGGTGCACAAGGCCAAGGTCGAGGGCTATATCGATCAGGGCGTGAAGGAAGGCGCGAAGCTGATCGTCGATGGTCGTAACTTTTCGGTGCCGGGGGCCGAGCAGGGCTTCTTCGTCGGCGCGACATTGTTCGACGACGTGACGCCGGAGATGAGTATCTATAAGGAAGAAATTTTCGGGCCGGTGCTGGGGATCGTGCATGTGGCGGATTTTGCAGCGGCGGTCGAGCTGATCAATGCCCACGAGTTCGGCAACGGCGTGTCGTGCTTTACCAGCGACGGCGGCATTGCCCGTGCGTTTGCGCGCAACATCAAGGTGGGGATGGTGGGGATCAATGTGCCGATTCCGGTGCCGATGGCCTGGCATTCGTTCGGCGGCTGGAAGCGCTCGCTGTTCGGCGATCACCATGCCTACGGTGAAGAAGGTCTGCGCTTTTACAGCCGCTACAAAAGCGTGATGCAACGCTGGCCGGACAGCATCGTCAAGGGTGCCGAGTTCAGCATGCCGACCGCGAAGTAACCGACATACCCCTCGAACCTGTACGGACCGCAAATTCTTGTGGGAGGGAGCTTGCTCGCGATTGCAATCGACCCGTTGCGAATGTGTTTCTGGCACTTCGCAATCGCGAGCAAGCTCCCTCCCACAGTGATCGCAGCGTCCAATGACTGTTTCTGTAGGAGCCAACTTGTTGGCGAGGCGATTTACCCGTCAGTCCACAAAGCCGCCTCGCGAACAAGTTCGCTCCTACAGAGTTGCTTCATCACCTCCAATAACAACAAGGTGCGAGCATGACCACGACCACGACACGATTGACCATGGCCCAGGCCCTGGTGAAGTTCCTTGATAACCAGTACGTCGAAGTCGATGGCGTGCAGAGCAAATTCGTTGCTGGTGTCTTTACCATCTTCGGCCACGGCAACGTGCTGGGACTGGGCCAGGCGCTGGAACAGGACAGCGGCGGCCTGATCGTGCATCAGGGCCGCAACGAACAGGGCATGTGCCACGCCGCCATCGGTTTCGCCAAGCAACACCTGCGGCGCAAGGTCTACGCCTGTACCTCCTCGGTCGGGCCCGGCGCTGCCAATATGATCACCGCCGCTGCTACGGCCACGGCCAATCGCATTCCGCTGTTGCTGCTGCCCGGTGATGTCTACGCCAGCCGCCAGCCCGATCCGGTGCTGCAACAGATCGAGCAGTTCCACGACCTGAGCGTCAGCACCAACGACGCGTTCAAGGCCGTGAGCAAATACTGGGACCGCATCAACCGCCCCGAGCAACTGATGAGCGCGGCATTGAACGCGATGCGCGTGCTCACCGATCCGGCTGATACGGGCGCTGTGACCCTCGCGCTGCCGCAGGACGTGCAGGCCGAAGCCTACGACTACCCGGACAGCTTTCTGCAAAAACGCGTGCACCGCATCGACCGCCGCCCGCCCAGTCAGGCCATGCTCGACGACGCGTTGACGCTGCTCAAAGGCAAGCGCAAGCCGTTGCTGATCTGCGGCGGTGGCGTGCGCTACTCCGGCGCCAACGCAGCATTCCAGGCATTCGCTGAGCGTTTTGATATTCCGTTCGCTGAAACCCAGGCCGGCAAAAGCGCCATCGTTTCCGCGCATCCGCTGAACATGGGCGGCATCGGCGAAACCGGCAGCCTGGCGGCTAATACTCTGGCCACAGAAGCGGACCTGATCATCGGCGTCGGCACCCGCTACAGCGACTTCACCACCGCCTCGAAATGGCTGTTCCAGAACCCCGACGTGCAGTTTCTCAATCTCAATGTCGGCGCCTTCGATGTGCAGAAAATGGACGGCGTGCAATTGCTGGCCGATGCCAGGGTTGCGCTGGAACGTCTGAGTGATGCACTGGATAAACATGACTATCGGGCTGCATGGGGCGATCAGCCCAAATACGCCAAGACAGCGCTGGAGGCTGAGGTAGACCGCATTTATTCGATCCAGTACGAAACTCAGGATTTCACTCCGGAAATCAACGACCACATGGACCCGGCTGTACTGCGTGAATTCATCGAACTGACAGGCTCGTGCCTGACCCAGAGCAGGGTGCTCGGCGTGCTCAACCAACGTCTGCCGAAGGACGCTGTAATCGTCGCAGCAGCGGGCAGTTTGCCCGGAGATTTGCAGCGGGCGTGGCGCAGCACCGGGGTCGATACCTATCACGTTGAATACGCCTATTCGTGCATGGGCTATGAGGTGAACGCGGCATTGGGCGTCAAGCTCGCCGCACCTGAGCGTGAGGTGTATGCGCTGGTGGGTGATGGCTCGTACATGATGCTGCACTCGGAGCTGGCGACCTCGATCCAGGAGCGGCGCAAGATCAACATCGTGTTGCTGGACAACATGACGTTTGGTTGCATCAATAACCTGCAGATGGGCAACGGCATGGACAGCTTCGGCACCGAGTTTCGCTTCCGCAATCCTGAAACCGGGCAGCTGGACGGCGGTTTCGTGCCGGTGGATTTTGCCATGAGCGCTGCGGCCTATGGCTGTAAAACCTACAAAGTGAGCAACGAGGATCAGCTGCACGCGGCGTTGATTGATGCACAAAAACAGACTGTTTCGACGCTGATCGATATTAAAGTGCTGCCCAAGACCATGATCCACGGCTATCTGTCGTGGTGGCGAGTGGGGGTGGCCGAGGTGTCGACCAAGGGCACGACGGCGCAGGTGTATGAGAAGTCGCAAGTCGAACTGGCCAAGGCCCGGAAGTATTGAATCGTGTTTTCCCCGCGAATCCTGTGGGAGGGACCTTGCTCGCGATAGGGCCGGCACAGCTAACACCGAATCGCGAGCAAGCTCCCTCCCACAGAACCAAGGCGAACCCTGCTTTGCTCCAACAGATGTCACTGAACAAGGAGAGACAGATGAAAATCGGATTGGTCGGCTACGGCAAAGGCGGGCGCTATTTCCATGCGCCGCTGATTGCCAGCCTGCCGGGTGCAACGTTTGCCGGCGTCGTCACCCGCTCTGCAGAGCGGCGTCAGGAACTGTCCCGGGATTACCCCAACGTCCCGGCGTTCGACACCCTGGCCGAGATGGTCGCCGCCGGTATCGAAGCCGTGGTGATTTCCACGCCTCTGGCCTCACGTGAAACGCTGATCCCGCAAGCCATCGAGCTGGGGGTGCCGGTGGTCAGCGACAAACCCTTCGCCCACGATGCAAAACAGGCTCAGCGGTGGGTGGACGCGGCTCAACGGCAGGACGTTGCACTGGGCGTTTATCAGAATCGACGCTGGGATTCGGACTTTCTCACCGTGCGTAAACTCATCGACCAGGGCGTGTTGGGCCACATCACTCGCTTTGAGTCCAGAGTCGAGCGCTATTCCCCCCATTCGGTGGGCAAACCTGCAGGCGGCGGAATATTGCGTGATCTGGGCAGCCACCTGGTGGATCAAGCGCTACTGTTATTCGGGCCGGTGAAACGGGTCTATGCCGAACTTGAATTCGCCGGGCCCGATCAGCCCATCGACCATGGGTTTTTCGTTTCCCTGACTCACGCCAGCGGGGTGGTATCGCACCTGTGGGGCAATTGCCTGCAGAACGCCCAGGGGCCGAGATTTCGCGTCAATGGCTCGCTTGGCTGTTACAGCGTCGACGGACTGGACGGGCAGGAGGAAGCCGCCTTGGCCGGGCTTTCACCCAAATCCGAAGGCGAGCGTTGGGGCGTGGAGGAGCATCGCCGCTGGGGCTGGTTCGAGCAGGGCGAACACCGCGAGCGCGTGCCGTCCGAGCGCGGCTGCTGGAGCGAGTTCTATCGGTTGTTTCAGGAGGCTGTCGAGCATGGAGGGCCATTGCCGGTGGATGCGCGGGAAGCGGTGAAGTCGGCGGTGATTCTGGATGCGGCAAGGATCAGCGCGATGGAAGGGCGGGTGGTTACGTTGTGATCCAACGCCCCTTGTAGGAGCTGCCGGAGGCTGCGATGCGATTTGTCTGGAAGACCCAATCGCAGCATTCGGCAGCTCATACGGGGACGGTGTAAAGCCAGTGAATACAGAATAGAAATTAATTCTAAAACCTGTTGAATTAGAAATTATTTTCCAATAGAGTCATTTTCAGGTTGCCGACCCTCGACGTACGGACCTGTTGTTGGAGTGATCCAGCGCCAGCCCGGACGGACGACACAAAAACAAGAAAGCTAAAGAACGGGTACCGTCGATGAACATTTTCAAATACGCCAAACGCATCAAACCCTCTATCGCCTCTGTCCTTGATCGAACCCTCGAAACCATCGCCCATGTGCTGTGTGTGCAAAGCCACGGCGTGATGGTGTGTGGTGCATCCGCAGCATCGGTGGCGCACTTCGCCAATCCGCACTTTTCCCGACAGCCTGCTTCTTCGAGCCACGGCAACACGCTCTGATCACCCTCTGTGAACCATCAGCAGTCGCTACCCAATTCACTGACAACAACAAGAATTTGGAGACAGACCGTTCATGAATATCAAGTTTCGTATTACCTCTATGGCCCTGGCGATGATGCTCGGCAGCAGCGCAGCCATGGCCGCCGATCTCAAGATCGGCGTGGCCATGTCGCAGTTCGACGACACCTACCTGACCTACATGCGCGAAGACATGGATGCCAAAGCCAAAGCAATGGGCGGTGTCGAGCTGCAGTTTGTCGATGGCCGTAACGATGTGAACAAGCAGCTGGACCAGGTCAAGGATCTGATTGAAAAGAAAGTCGACGCGTTGATCGTTAACCCGATCGACACCGCAGCGACCAAAAACATTACCAAAGAGGCCCTGGCTGCCGGCATTCCGCTGGTCTACGTCAATCGCCGCCCCGACGATCCAAAGCTGCCGGCGGGCGTTGCCTCCGTGACTTCGGACGACAAGGAAGCGGGCCGCCTGCAAATGGAATACCTGGCCAAGAAGATGGGCGGCAAAGGCACCATCGTGATTCTGCTGGGTGAGTTGTCGAACAACTCGACCCGGGACCGCACCGAAGGCGTGAAGGAAATTCTGAAGAAATACCCCGACATCAAGATTGCCGAAGAGCAGGAAGGCGCCTGGGGTCGACAAAAAGGTATGGACATCACTAACAACTGGCTGACCCAGGGCCGCGACTTCAGCGCGGTGGTTTCCAACAACGACGAAATGGCCATCGGCGCCTCAATGGCGCTGAAAAATAATGGCAAGAAGCCGGGCGAAGTGCTGGTTGCCGGCGTCGACGGAACGCCCGACGGCTTGAGCGCTGTCAAAAAAGGCCAATTGACCGTTTCGGTGTTCCAGGACGCCAAGGGGCAGGGTGAAGGCTCCATCGACGCTGCCGTGAAAATGGCAAAAAAGGAGGCACTCCCGGAACAGGCGATCCTGATTGCGTTCAAGCTGATCACGCCGGAAAACGTCGATACCTTCAAATAAGAACCGACGCTCCGGGGATAAGCTTGCAAGCCTCGTCCCCGGCCATCTTCGCCAGAGGAGCCTGCGACCATGTTCGCTTCCGTTACTGCTTCGAACAACGCCAGAACCGACGCCGCCTCCGATGCTGCCGCGCTTGGCACCGAGTCGCCTTACCTGCTGGAAATTGTAAACGTCAGCAAGGGCTTTCCCGGCGTCGTTGCGCTGGACAACGTGCAGCTTCGAGTCCGGGCCGGCAGCGTGCTGGCATTGATGGGTGAAAACGGCGCAGGTAAATCGACACTGATGAAGATCATCGCCGGCATCTACCAGCCCGACACCGGCCAGATTCGTCTGCGCGGCAAGCCAGTCACTTTTGATACGCCGTTGGCAGCCCTGCAATCAGGGATCGCCATGATCCATCAGGAACTCAACCTGATGCCGCACATGAGCATTGCCGAAAACATCTGGATCGGCCGCGAACAGCTCAATGGCTTTCACATGGTCAATCACCGGGAAATGCATCGATGCACCGCCGCGCTGCTGGAGCGTCTGCGTATCAACCTGGACCCCGAGGAAACGGTGGGCAACTTGAGCATCGCCGAGCGGCAAATGGTCGAGATCGCCAAGGCGGTGTCCTACGACTCCGAGGTGCTGATCATGGACGAACCGACTTCGGCGATCACCGAAACCGAAGTTGCCCATTTGTTCTCGATCATTGCCGATCTGCGCGCTCAGGGTAAGGGCATCATCTACATCACCCACAAAATGAACGAAGTGTTCAGCATTGCCGATGAAGTGGCGGTGTTCCGCGACGGCGCCTACATCGGCTTGCAGCGCGCCGACAGCATGGACGGCGACAGCCTGATCTCGATGATGGTGGGGCGTGAGCTCACTCAACTGTTTCCCGAGCGGGACACACCGATCGGCAAGCGTGTGCTGTCGGTGCGCGACCTGTCGCTCGATGGCGTGTTCGACGGCGTGTCATTCGATCTGCACGCCGGGGAGATTCTTGGCATCGCGGGGCTGATGGGCTCCGGGCGGACCAATGTGGCTGAAACCATTTTCGGCATTACCCCCAGCACTCGGGGCGAGATCGAGCTGGACGGTGTCAGCGTGCGAGTCAGCGATCCGCACTTCGCCATCGAGAAGGGTTTTGCGCTGCTGACCGAGGATCGCAAGCTCACTGGGCTGTTTCCCTGTCTGTCGGTATTGGAAAACATGGAAATGGCCGTGCTGCCGCATTACGCCGGGCGCGGCTTCGTGCAGCAAAAGGCCTTGCGCGCCTTGTGCGAAGACATGTGCAAGAAGCTGCGCGTCAAAACCCCTTCGCTGGAGCAGTGCATCGACACCCTCTCCGGCGGGAATCAGCAAAAAGCGCTGCTGGCGCGCTGGTTGATGACCAATCCGCGGATTCTGATTCTCGACGAGCCGACTCGGGGGATCGATGTCGGCGCCAAAGCCGAGATCTACCGGCTGATTGCCTTCCTTGCCAGCGAAGGCATGGCGGTCATCATGATTTCGTCGGAGCTGCCAGAGGTGCTGGGCATGAGCGACCGGGTAATGGTCATGCACGAAGGCGAATTGATGGGCACCCTGGACCGCGCTGAAGCGACGCAGGAGCGCGTGATGCACCTGGCATCCGGTCATCGCGTTCATTGAAAGACCTGCTCACCGACATTGCTGTGTGCCGGAGCTGTTCAACGGCGCACGCCCGAGAAGAATAAGAAGGACCCATGCAAATGAACGCGATTCTGGACAACAAACCTGCCACCGCCCCCGGCAAGCACAAACGCCGGCTGCCCACCGAACTCAGCATTTTCCTGGTACTGATCGGCATCGGCCTGATTTTCGAACTGTTCGGGTGGATCGTGCGGGACCAGAGTTTTCTCATGAATTCGCAGCGCCTGGTGCTGATGATCCTGCAGATGTCGATCATCGGGTTGATCGCCATCGGCGTGACCCAGGTGATTATCACCACCGGCATCGACTTGTCCTCAGGCTCAGTGCTGGCGCTGTCGGCAATGGTGGCGGCGAGCCTGGCGCAGTCCTCTGAGTACACTCGGGCCGTGTTTCCCTCGTTGACCGATTTGCCGGTGTGGGTGCCCGTTGTGGCGGGGCTGGGCGTTGGACTGCTGGCCGGGGCCATCAATGGCAGCATCATTGCCATTACCGGAATCCCGCCCTTCATCGCCACGCTCGGCATGATGGTCTCGGCCCGTGGCGTGGCGCGCTTTTACACTTCCGGCCAGCCAGTGAGCATGCTCAATGATTCCTACACCGCGATCGGCCAGGGTGCGATGCCGGTGGTGATCTTTCTGGTGGTAGCTGTGATCTTTCACATCGCCCTGCGCTACACCAAATATGGCAAATACACCTACGCCATCGGCGGCAACATGCAGGCGGCACGCACCAGCGGTATCAACGTCAAACGGCATCTGGTGATCGTCTACAGCATTGCCGGTCTACTGGCAGGACTTGCGGGTGTAGTCGCGTCGGCCCGGGCGGCGACCGGGCAGGCGGGCATGGGCGTGTCCTATGAACTGGACGCCATTGCCGCGGCAGTGATCGGCGGGACCAGCCTGGCAGGCGGGGTGGGGCGCATCACCGGGACCGTGATCGGCGCGCTGATTCTGGGGGTGATGGCCAGCGGCTTCACATTCGTGGGGGTCGATGCCTACGTGCAAGACATCATCAAGGGCCTGATCATCGTCGTGGCGGTGGTCATCGACCAGTACCGCAATAAGCGCAAACTCAAGCGCTGAGTTAGGGGTGCACGGAAAAAAGGGCCTCAGTGGCCCTTTTTGCATGTAATGGTGTTGAACCGACCGGATAGGGCCGAGTCAGAGGCTGTTATCAACCCTGTCCTGCGGGATGGCTGTTGACGTATTCGCGGACGGCTCCGCTACCACGGGTTTAGACAACGCCTGCGGGAGCGGACCTGTCCGCGAATGCGTTGGTGCCGTCAGACAAGCGCTTGTTGCGCAAAGCTTGAGTCGTGTTTCGATCAATACCTGCAGGGTTTTGCGGCCTCGTTGAGCGAATCTTGCTCAATTATGTTGCCGAGCAGAGACCCCGGCCTTAGACTGCCGCCCCTCGTAAATTGAGTGCCAGGTGGCGCTTGGAGACTATGGCGCTTTACGGCTACGCTGAGCCGCTCCTTTAATTCGCCTTAATGCACGTTTTTTTTATAGAGAAATCAATGACCAAGGAACAGTTGCTGGCGATGCCGGCCGATGATTACATGAACGCCGAGCAGCACGCTTTCTTCGTCGAGCTGTTGCAATCCATGAAAGTCGAAATCCACGCGCGCATCGAGCAGAGCCGCATCGCTATCGAGAGCCTGGATTCCCCGGCCGACCCTGCTGACGCGGCGTCCGTGGAAGAGGAACGCCACTGGCTGGTGAACGTGATTGATCGTGATCAGCGCATGCTTCCGCAGCTGGAAATGGCGCTGTCGCGCATTGGCGACGATTCGTTCGGCTGGTGTGAAGACAGCGGCGAGGCTATCGGCCTCAAGCGCCTGCTGATCAGCCCGACCACCAAATACTGCATCGAGGCGCAAGAGCGTCACGAACAGATCGACCGTCACCAGCGTCAAGCTTGATGTGTCTCATCTGACTGCCTTCGGGTAGTCAGATGTTCGCGGGACCTGATCTCCCCGGTCCCCGGCCCGTACATCCCCGTTACCCCCGCCCCTCAATGTCCGACCCAGGTCCAGGCCTATTTCACTGCGCCATCTGACGGGCACACCTCCTGACACAAGAGTTCAAGGTTTATCCGCTGCTGAATTAACAGGGATCAATCGTTTGGCGGCCGGTACTGTGTGTCTGATTAAATCGTCAGGACTTGTCGATATGTAAGATATCTCCACAATACATGTTTATATAATCGCCACGCGATGTGGGACTTGTCTGAAGTGCTGATAGTTCGCTTGACGTTTCGCCCGCAATCCGCAAGCTGTATTAAATATGACTGGATATTATTCAGTATTTTAATCACTGCAACTTGTAAGGCGTGAAGAGTATGAAAAAATATTGCCAAAGTTTTACCGGCGCTAATACGTCAAATAACGGGCTACTCAATGTAACAGTGCGTATCGGTGTGTTCTTCGACGGCACCGGGAACAACCGGGTCAACAGCCAGATAGGTTCAGATTGCCGGGCGATGGCTGAAACCTACAACAATGCGCACATTCTGGAGTGTGGCGGTCGTCATTCGGACCCCAACAGCAGCTACAGCAACGCTTTGACGAACGTCGCCTTGTTGGCCGATCTCTACCGGCAGCAACCCATTGCTCATAATTGCGGCAACGGGCTCAAGGCGTATCACGCCATATACGTCAGTGGTATTGGCACAACCTCCGGCGGTCGTGATTCTTTTATATCCGGTCAAAGTCTGGGGCGTGGCCATACCGGGGTCGTTGCAAAAGTTGCCAAAAGTGTCAAAAAAATATCCCGGGTTTTGTCTGAATTTGCCGCTCATAATCCCGGCAGTGCGATCGCTGCACTTGAACTGGACTTATTCGGATTCAGCCGTGGTGCGGCGGCGGCGCGTCATTTGGCCAATGAAGTACTGAAGCAAAACAAGGGATTACTTAATCCCATTATTGAACAACGAAAGTTGCCGTTGAGCCCACAGTTCAAATGGGGCAATGGCTGTATCAGTCTTAAAGTGATCGGGCTTTTCGATACCGTGGCAGCCATTGGTAGCGTTGCGGATATGGGCAATGTCAGCGACTCGATCAACACCAAGGTCAATCTGTTCCTGCCCCCCGGCTGTGCTGAAGACGTCATTCATCTGGTGGCGGGGGACGAACTGCGGCGTAATTTTTCACTTAACAGCATCGCCCCGGGTTGGACCCGGGAGATTACCGTCCCGGGTGCGCATTCCGACGTGGGCGGAGGCTACCCCATGCAGTCCCATGAAAGCGTACTGTTGACGCGACCCCGGCGCAGCCTGGTGAGCCTGCGCACGCTGAGCCAGGACACCGACGCCTGGCAGCAGACGCAGGCTGAACTGGCGGGCCTGGATCCACTGCAGTGGCTCGACCCCCGCGATCCGGAGGCGCACATGCGCGTGACATGCTGGGAACGCCATAACCAGTCGATGCGCAGTATGAAAGAGGTGTGGGCGGCGGTGAGCCTTGAACGACGAGTGTTCGGCCATCTGTCTGGAGTGTATTTGCGCCTGATGCATGCGCTGGCCACCGATCAGGGTGTGCCATTCGAACCCATTCCTGAGCAAATGCTGTCCAGCGTGCCACCGGAGCTGCGGGGCATCGCTTGCAAACTGATCGAACAAGGGCAACGCGGGAAGATTTCGTTGACCGAGCATGAAGCCCGGGTGCTGTCACGGGGTTACATTCATCGGTCTGCGCACTGGAAAGCGCTGGCGGGCAAGTCCGGAATGTGGAGCGACAGTCTGTTTGTGCATGCGCCTGCGGCGGGTGGGCGGATAAGGTTTCCCAACTGCGGACAGCCAGGCTATCCGCAGTAGGTGAGTCACAGCGGGGAGGCAGACGTTTATTTGGCTTCGTGAAGAAGCACATTCAGCTCGTCCACCACCGGCGCCCATTCGGCATCGAGCATCAGTTCGCCCTTGAGAAACTTCTGCTGCTGAGGCGTCCAGAAATCGGCTTCGGAGACCTTCACGTCATCCGGCAGCGGACCATGTTGATCAACGAATGCGTCGATGCTGTCCTGATCCGAATCCAGGCCCAGCTGCTCGAACAACGTTTGAAGTGTCGGTGTAGTGAGTTCCATGTCATCTCCTCGGGGCTTGCGGCCCGCACTGGCGTATACGGTATGTTCAGCCCTGTGTTGCATGTGAGTCGGGGCCTTCCCAAGAGTTCTATGCAGTTGCGCCGTGTGTGGGCGGGCAAGAGGTCGGGACCCGACAAAGCCGGGCCGTAAACATCTCACGGGGCGAAAATCGGAGCTATAAAGGACCAAAGGTATATATCGCGAATGGACTGTGAGCCGGTAGAATCCCCTGCGTGCCAGCGCCCGGCATTGGGGGCGCATCGTCTGATCGCTATTGTTTTTGTTGCCTGGCGCCATGGCCGGGTGGGTTTTTTTCAGGTTGGGAGTTTGCACATTGGCAGTAAGTAATCTGGATACCCATGCTCTTTTCGTACTTGGTGATCTGCGCGCAAAGTTGGTTAAGCAGTTTCAGTCGCGTTTTGTTTATGTCCTCGAGCAGTCTCCCGAAGGCATTTATATGTCGGAAATCGATACTGAAACCGCGTTGGTCGTCGACGACAAACCGCGTCTTGAGCTCAAGGTCGGCGATCATTTCCGCGCCGCCGTGTTGCCCAGCCGGGAAGGCGGCAAGTTCGAACTCAAATATCGCGAAATCAAGACGACCGTTTATGGTCTGGGCGAATATGCCTACGTCGACACGCCAGACGGCCACGGCATCGTGTTCAAGGAGTCGCACACTATTTTCATGGTCTTTGCGGCCAACGAACAGATTGTCACGGGTTTGAGCAAGGTGCTGAAGACCGCATCGGCCAAGGCAGCGAAGTGGCGCAAGGGCGAGCTGGTGTTCAAGCCTAGCGAATAAATCCTGCGCCCTGTAGGAGCGATTCATTCGCGAGGCGACATACCTGACACTGCGCGGTGCGGTTTCTCGCCAACAAGTTGGCTCCTACAGAACTCGCGATAGCTAATTCCCTTCCTGCTGCCCGTCGCTCACCTCGGGCGGGACATCGTCGCCTGCCATGCGCTTGCGGAATAACCCGGTCCTGGCCAGCAGCAGCGTTGTGACCGGCACAGTGATCGCCAGCAGGATCGGTATCAGCCAGGCGTGTATTATCGGGCCGGACTTGAGGCCTGAAAAATACACGATCGAGGCCAGCGCCACGCACCAGGCGCCGAGGGTCGAAGCCAGCGCGGGCGGGTGCATGCGCTGGAAGAAGTCCTTCATGCGCAGCAAACCGACCGCACCGGTCAGGGCGAACAGACTGCTGAGCACCAACAGGATAGCGGTCAGCACTTGCGCCCAGAACGGCACAGCGTCTACGCCAATCATTCGATCACCTCGCCACGCAGCAGAAATTTGGCCAGCGCGAACGAGCCGACGAAGCCGAACAGCGCGATCAGCAGCGCCGCTTCGAAATAGGTGTCGCTGGCGTAGCGAATCCCCAGCACGAGCATCATCAGCATCGCCAGGATGTACAGATAATCCAGCGCCAGCACCCGGTCCTGAGCGGACGGCCCTTTGAACAGGCGGATCAGCGTCAGCACCATCGCCACGGCGAAGATGAACAGGCTGAGCAGGATCGCGTTGGAGAGCAGCGCGCTCATTGGAAAATCTCCATCAGGGGGCGTTCGTAGGCAGACTTGAAGTGCGCGATGAAGGCCGCTTCATCGTCCAGATCGAACACGTGCATCAGCAGTACGCTGCGGTCCAGTGCCAGCTCCGACCAGACGGTGCCGGGCACCACGGTGGTGATCATTGACAGCGCAGCCAGACCGTTGGCGTCGCGCAAGTCCAGCGGGACCTTTACGAATGCCGAGCGCGGCGGCTTGTGGCCCGCCCGCCAGACCGCCCGCGCCACTGACAGGTTGGACACAATCACATCACCCCCCACCCGCAAGAACAGCCTGAGCGCCACACCCGGCTTGCGTATCCGGACCGGCAACGGGCGCAGCGGCGCGAACATCAGCGGCGCAAGCAAGCCCAACAGCGCGCCGAGCAGCACATTGCCCGGGCTGACGGACAGGTTAAGCACCAGCCACAATGCCCCCAACGAAAGCGACAGCAAGGGCGCAGGAAACAGGCGCTTCATGGCGACACCTCAGGGCTTGAGCTGGTCGGTCCCGGCACGGGTTTTGTGGCCATCACCGAAAGCACGTACTGCCGAGGATCATGCAGCGCTGCCGCGGTGTCCTGGGTGTAGTGCAGCAACGCCTGAGCCTTGAACGTCATCACCATGCACAGTCCGAGCAAGATCGCGATGGGCAGGCATTCGTAGCGCCGCAACAACGGCGCCGGGCGTTCATGGGGTGTCCAGAAGCGCTGAATGCCGATGCGGGCGAACGACAGCAATGCCGCCAGCCCGGAGAAAATCAGCAGCGCGATCAGCGCCCAGCTCGCAGCGCCGATGGCTTCGTCCTGGGCCACGTCAAGGCCCAATGGGTTGAGCAGCGAACTGATCAGCGCCAGTTTGCCCAGGAAACCGGACAGCGGCGGCAGACCGATGATCAGCAGCGCGCAGACCACGAAGCTCAAGCCGATAAACGCCATGGTCCACGGAATCACCTGACCGACCACGGCTTTTTGTTCGTCGTCCAGGTTGGTGCCCGGTACCGGGTGCAGCGCTTCCACAGCCTTGGGTAACTGGTCAGCGTCGTCTTCCAGCGGGATCTCGTTGGCCGAACGCGAACGTTCGATCAGTTCGGCCAGCAAAAACAACGCACTGAGCGCCAATGTCGAGCTGACCATATAGAACAGCGCGCCGGCCGTGAGGCTCGGTTGGGCAAAACCAATTGCCGACAGCAGAATCCCTGCCGACACCAGAATGCTCAGGCTGGCCATACGCTCCAGGCGTTGGGCGGCGATGATCGACACGGCGGCCACCAGCAGCGTCGCCATGCCGCCGTAGATCAGCCAGTCGCTGCCAAAGAACGCCGATGCGCCGGCTTGCCCGGAGAACAGCAGCGTCCACAGGCGCAGCAGGGTGTAGGCGCCGACCTTGGTCATGATCGCGAACAGCGCCGCCACCGGTGCGCTGGCTGCCGAGTAGGCCGGCACCAGCCAGAAGTTCAGCGGCCACATCCCGGCCTTGGCCAGGAAGGCGACGGCCAGAATCGCCGCGCCTGCGTGCAACAGCCCCAAATCCTTGTCGGCCACCAACGGGATTTTTACCGAAAGATCGGCCAGATTCAGCGTGCCGGTGACGCCGTAGATCAGCGCCGCTCCGATCAGGAACAGCGAAGACGCCAGCAAGTTGATGGTGATGTAATGCAGACCCGCCGACACCCGCGCGCGGCCCGAGCCATGCAGCATCATGCCGTATGACGCGGCCAGCAGAACCTCGAAGAACACGAACAGGTTGAATAGGTCGGCGGTCAGGAATGCGCCGTACAAACCCATCAGCTGAATCTGGAACAACGCATGAAAGCTGGCGCCGGCCCGATCCCAGCGCGCCATGGCAAACAGCAGCGCGCAGAAAGCGATGATCCCGGTCAGCACCAGCATCAGCGCAGACAGATGATCAACCACCAGCACGATGCCGAACGGCGCTTCCCAGTTGCCCGGCAGGTACACGCCGATGGAGCCGGTGGTGCCGGATTTCTGCACCCACATCATCAGCGTGATGGCGATCACCAGCCCCAGCGCGGTCGACACGAGGTTGATCTGTGCCTTGAGCGGCCGGTGTTTTTCCCCCAGCCAGAGCATCAAGGCGGCAGTCAGGACCGGCAACAGAATCGGCGCGACGATCAGTTGGTTCATCCACGTCATTCGCTGGACTCCCGACCGTCCACATGGTCGTTACCGGTCAGGCCGCGCGAGGCCAGCAGTACTACCAGAAACAGTGCGGTCATGGCGAAGCTGATGACAATGGCGGTCAGCACCAGCGCCTGTGGCAGCGGGTCGGTGTAATTGAGCAGGTCCTGGGGCACGCCGTCCTTGATGATCGGCTCTTTGCCGATAAACAGGCTGCCCATACTGAAGATGAACAGATTGACGCCGTAAGACAGCAGGCAAAGGCCCATGACCACCTGAAAAGTCCGGGGCCGCAGAATCAGCCAGACGCCCGAGGCCGCGAGGATTCCGATGGCAATGGCGATGACTTCTTCCATCAGGCAGCTCCTTGCACGTTGATAGGTTTGGGCAGCGACGTCGGGCGATGGCTACGCACTGACTGGTGCGCCAGCGCGGTGAGGATCAGCAGCGTCGAACCCACTACCACCGCGTACACCCCGATGTCGAAGAACAGTGCGCTGGCGACGTGAATATCGCCCAGCAGCGGCAAATGCAGGTGCGCGGTGTGAGTGGTCATGAACGGATAGCCCAGCACCATCGAGCCGATCCCGGTGGCCAGGGCGAAGAACAACCCGGTGCCCATCCAGCGCAACGGACGCAGGCTCATCTGCGCTTCGACCCATTGGGTGCCGGCGACCATGTACTGCAGGATGAACGCCACCGACATCACCAGGCCTGCAACGAAGCCGCCGCCGGGCTGGTTGTGTCCGCGCATGAACAGATACATCGAGACCACGAACGCCACGGGCAGCAGCAAACGCACCAGCACCGCCGGGACCATCATGAAACCCAGCGCGGTGTCGCTGGCACTGCGCGGGTTGACCAGGTCGGTGACCACGTCCCGCGCCAGCAAGCGTTGTTGCGCCGGCAGGGGAATGCTCTCCTTGGGCGGGCGGAACCGTCGCAGCAGGGCGAATACGGTCAGTGCCACCACCGCCAGCACGGTGATTTCGCCAAACGTGTCGAAGCCGCGGAAGTCCACCAGCATCACGTTGACTGCGTTGGTGCCACCGCCCTGGGGCAGGGCGCGGCTTAAGTAGAACTCGGAAATGGCGTTGGGCGTGGCCCGGGTCAGCATCGCGTAGGACAACAGCGCCATGCCGCCGCCAACGCCCAGGGCGAGGACGAAATCGCGAATGCGCCGCGCTCGGGCTCGATTGCGCGAGCGCGGGCCTTCGACGTTTTCGTTGCGCCGTGGCAGCCAGCGCAGACCGAGCAGGATCAGCACGGTGGTCACCACTTCAACCACCAGTTGCGTCAGTGCCAGGTCCGGTGCAGAGAACCAGACGAACGTCACGCAGGTCATCAAGCCGCACACGCTGACCATGGTCACGGCCGCCAGACGATGATATTTGGCTTGCCAGGCGGCGCCGACGGCGCAGGCAATGGCGATCAGCCAGAGAATCACGAACACCCCTGAGCCCGGAATCTTTGGTCGATCGCCCCAGGTCAGGCCGCTGGAATACATCGGAATGAAGCCTGCGATCAACGCGGCGAACACCATCAGGAACAACTGCGCCTGCAATCGGCGGGTGGTCAGCAGTCGCTCGAAGCGCCGGGCCAGGCGCATGAAAATCACCAGGGAGCGCTCGAACATGCGCTTGCCGTTCAGGCGTGACACCAGCGGTGGCCCGTTGAAACGTTCGCGCTTGAGGGATTTGCGCAGCAGCAGATAGAGCACGATCCCGGCGCCCATGGCCACCAGACTCATGATCATCGGTGCATTCCAGCCGTGCCAGATAGCCAGACTGTATTCGGGCAATTGCCCGCCCACGACAGGCTGCGCGGCCGCAGCCAGCAACGGCCCGACCGATTGTGCCGGAAACACGCCGACGATCAGGCAGGCCAGTACCAGGAACTCAACCGGCGCACGCATCCAGCGTGGCGGTTCGTGGGGCGTGTGCGGCAGGTCGGTGGCTTTGGGGCCGAAGAACACATCCACGGTGAAGCGCAGGGAATAAGCGACGCTGAAAGCCCCGGCGATGGTGGCGATCACCGGCAAGGCCATTTCAACCCAGTCGGTGGCGCTGATGAACACCGTTTCGGCGAAAAACATCTCCTTGGACAGAAAGCCGTTGAGCAACGGGACGCCCGCCATAGAGGCGCTGGCCACCATCGCCAGCGTCGCGGTGTAGGGCATCAGCTTTATCAGCCCGCTGAGTTTGCGAATGTCCCGGGTGCCACTTTCGTGATCGATGATCCCCGCGGCCATGAACAGTGAGGCCTTGAACGTTGCGTGGTTGAGGATGTGAAACACCGCCGCAACCGCAGCCAACGGGCTATTGAGGCCCAGCAGCAGGGTGATCAGCCCCAGGTGGCTGATGGTGGAATAGGCCAGCAGGCCCTTGAGGTCGTTCTGAAAAATCGCCGAGTAGGCGCCGATCACCAAGGTGCAGGCGCCGGCACCGCTGACTATCCAGAACCATTGCTCGCTGCCCGACAACGACGGCCAGAGTCGCGCCAGCAGGAATACCCCGGCCTTGACCATCGTCGCCGAGTGCAGATAAGCCGAGACCGGTGTCGGCGCCGCCATGGCGTGGGGCAGCCAGAAGTGAAAGGGAAATTGCGCGCTTTTGCTCAGTGCGCCGATGAGGATCAACGTCAGCAATACCGGGTACAAGCCATGGGCGCGGATGGCGTCGCCCGAGGCCAGTACGCGGTCCAGGTCATAGCTGCCGACCACATGCCCCAGCAGCATCATGCCCACCAGCAGTGCCAGCCCGCCGGCGCCGGTGACCATCAGCGCCATGTACGCGCCGCGTCGCGCATCGGCGCGGTGGTGCCAGTAGCCGATCAGAAGGAAGGAGAAAACGCTGGTCAGCTCCCAGAAAAACACGATCTGGATAAGATTGCCGGACATGACCAGGCCGAGCATGGCGCCCATGAACGCAAGGAAAAACGAGAAAAAACGCGGCACCGGATCGTTGGGTGACATGTAGTAACGGGCGTACAGCGAAACCAGGGTGCCGATGCCCAGCACCAGCATGGAAAACAGCCAGGCGAAGCCGTCCATGCGCAGTGAAAAGTTCAAGCCCAGGCTAGGCAGCCAGAAGAACTCTTCACGGATCACCCCGCCGTGGGCAATCTGTGGGTACCACAACGCCACTTGCACCGCGCCGATCAAGGCGATCAGGCCGGCCAGAAGGGATTCACTGTTGCGGGCGTTGTGCGGTAGTACCGCTGCGATACAGCTGCCAATGAACGGCAGAAGCAGTAGAACTATCAGGGACATAGGCTTCTAATCTGCGGAGAAATGTCAAGGATCATACGTGGCGCTCCCGGGATCACCAAATGCCAAGGTGTCGCAGAATCCTACAAAGAACAACGCATTTGTCTGTAGGAGATTTCTCTTGGAGGCCGCTGCGCAGCCCATCGTCGGCAAGCCAGACTCCCACGCCCTGCGGGCAGAAGCAGCGCTGCGATAATCTGACGGATCAACCGGACCTGTTGGAGCGAGCGAGCAGAGAGGTGATTGCGGTGGCATCATTCCCTTTGGCAGCGGTGGCAATGCGGTGAGGTCAGGCTTTTGATCCTGGGCGAAGCCCGTAGGAGCCTTGCTTGCAGGCGATCTGCTGCGAAGCGGCAGTGAAACCGGGGCATGTGGTGTTTCAGATGTAACCGAGGTCTGAATCAGGGCCGCTGCGCAGCCCATCGTCGGCAAGCCAGACTCCCACGCCCTCCGGGCAGAAGCAGCGCTGCGATAATCTGGCGGATCAGCCGGATCAGCCGGATCAGCCGGATCAACCGGACCTGTTGGAGCGAGGCTTGCCCGCGAAGCTGATAAACCGGTACGTCAGACAATCCGTGCCGCCTCATTCGTCCGAATACGGCCCAGACCAAGCCCTGCTGCAACACATTTGGTACCGGCAGTCATTTAGGCGACAATGCCCGCCAGTTTTTGGAGCCATTTATGACTGAATCCATCGAAAGCCTGTCCGCCGATGCCGTCCTCGACGCCAGCGGTCTCAACTGTCCTGAGCCAGTAATGATGCTGCACCAGAAGGTCCGCGATCTGCACGCGGGCGGCTTGCTCAAGGTCATCGCCACCGATCCTTCCACCCAACGTGATATTCCCAAATTCTGCGTCTTCCTGGGGCATGACCTGATCGAGCAGAACGCAGCCGACGGGGTGTACCTGTACTGGATTCGCAAAAAACAGGACTGAGCGTCGCCGCGACGCTGTCAGAAAAAGCCCGCCTCTGGCGGGCAGCCTCCCAATGTCCCACTCGCCTGAACCGTCGCACTGGCCCGCCGTGACGCCAGCGCCTACACTGCCGCGACCTCAGGGAGCCCACCATGCGCATAGTTGCTGACGAAAACATTCCACTGCTTGATGCCTTTTTCGAGGGTTTCGGCGAAATCCACCGTTACCCAGGCCGCACCATCGATCGCGCCGCCGTGGCCGAGGCCGATATTCTGCTGGTGCGTTCGGTCACCCAGGTCAGCCGCGAGTTGCTCGAAGGCAGCCCGGTGCGTTTCGTCGGGACCTGCACCATCGGCACCGATCACCTTGACCTCGATTACTTCGCCCAGACAGGCATTCAATGGTCCAGCGCACCAGGCTGCAATGCCCGCGGCGTGGTGGATTACGTGCTGGGCAGTCTGCTGACCCTGGCGGAGATCGAAGGCGCGGACCTGCGTCAGCGCACGTACGGCGTGATCGGGGCGGGGCAAGTGGGTGGGCGTTTGATCACCGTGCTGCGGGGACTGGGCTGGAACGTGCTGGTGTGCGATCCGCCGCGTCAGGCGGCTGAAGGTGGGGATTACGTCAGCCTTGACGAGATCATCCAGCGCTGCGATGTCATCAGCCTGCACACGCCGCTGACCAAGATCGGTGACATGCCGACCTGGCACCTGTTTGATCGCGCACGCCTTGAGCAGCTCAAGCAGGGCACCTGGCTGATCAACGCGGCGCGCGGGCCGGTGGTCGACAACAGCGCATTGCGTGAAGTGTTGCTGGCCCGCGAAGACCTGCAAGCGGTACTCGACGTCTGGGAGAAAGAGCCCCACGTTGACGTCGAACTGGCTGAATTGTGCGTCATCGGCACACCGCACATTGCCGGCTACAGCCTGGATGGCCGGCAGCGCGGCACCGAGCAGATTTATCAGGCGTTGTGCGCACACTTGGGCAAGACGCCGCAACTGAGCCTCAGCGATCTGCTGCCCAAGCCCTGGCTGGCGCAGGTCACGCTGGACGCAGCGACCGACCCGATGTGGGCGCTGAATATGCTGTGCCGCGGGGTGTACGACCCGCGTCGCGATGACGCTGACTTTCGGCGCAGTCTGGTGGGCGATGCCAGCAGTCAGCGTCTGGCGTTCGATGGGCTGCGCAAACATTACCCGCCACGCCGAGAGATCGAAGGCTTGCCGGTCAGCATTGATGGCGAGTCCGATGTATTGCGCAAGGTGATAGCCGCGCTGGGATGCAAATCTCTGTAGACGCCGACGTGTTGGCGAAGGGGCTGATGCGGTGGGTCGGTCCTGACGCCTCGCGAACAAGTGGGGTCCTACAAATCCGGGCAGAAAAAACCCGGCTCGGTGGCCGGGCTCTAAATGAGGTGTCGCATCAATCTTGTTTTTCAGGTTTGACCCAAGCCTTCTCGCATTCCTGACACGCCACCTGCACCATTTCCTCGGTAATCAGGATCTCCTTGCCACTCTGGTCGAGGATAGCGCCCCCGACGTTCAGGTTCGGATTGGCTTGGACCGCTGGTACGTGATTGCTGCTCTCATGCAAGCTCATGGCTTGTCTCCTCATCAGGTTGTACGCTTTGAAACTACCTCACACTTGGTGACCGCACCATGACATCCATTGACGCCTCAAACGTCGATTGATCTAGCCTAATGCCTGCAATACCAGCAAGCCGGCGTTAGATCAATCGTATTGGCCACCAGTGCCGTGCGGTCGTAAGTGAACTGACTGAGCCTGTTTGCCTGAGTTCAGCGCAAGCCGACGAGCGTGTCGTGCGCTGTGAGGTGTAGGCTCTGCGTTCGAGTCATTTCCCAAGGCAGTCCTCGTTATGGTTTCAGTGCTTTCCGGTCGCCAGCGCCATGCCATCCGTCTGGCGCTGCGGATGATCGCGCCTTACCGCAAACAGGCCATTGGCGCGCTGGTCGCGCTGGTCGTCACGGCCGGCATCACTTTGTCGATGGGGCAGGGCATCCGCTTGATGGTCGATCAAGGGTTCATGACACGCTCACCGACTTTGCTCAACGAAACGATCGGCCTGTTCATGCTGCTGATCCTAGCGTTGGCCATTGGCACCTTCGCCCGGTTTTATCTGGTCTCCTGGATTGGCGAACGGGTGGTGGCCGACCTGCGCAAGCAAGTGTTCGATCATCTGGTGAATCTGCATCCGGGCTTCTATGAAAACAATCGCAGCTCCGAGATTCAGTCGCGGCTGACAGCGGACACCACCTTGCTGCAATCAGTGATCGGCTCGTCGCTGTCGATGTTCTTGCGCAATGCGCTGATGGTCATCGGCGGGATCATCCTGCTGTTTTTCACCAATCCCAAACTCACCAGCATCGTGGTGGTGGCGCTGCCGCTGGTGGTTGCGCCGATTCTGATCTTCGGTCGTCGCGTGCGCAGCCTGTCGCGGGAAAGTCAGGACCGGGTGGCCGATGTCGGCAGCTATGTGTCCGAAGCCTTGGGCCAGATCAAGACCGTGCAGGCCTATAACCACCAGGCTCAAGACAAACAGCGCTTCGGCAAAACCGCCGAAGATGCGTTCGAGACCGCGCGCAAGCGGATTCTGCAACGCTCATGGCTGATTACCCTGGTGATCGTGCTGGTGTTGGGCGCGGTCGCGGTGATGCTCTGGGTAGGCGGCATGGACGTGATCGCCGGGCGCATTTCCGGCGGAGAGCTGGCGGCGTTCGTGTTTTACAGCCTGATTGTCGGCAGCGCGTTCGGCACCCTGAGTGAGGTCATCGGCGAACTGCAACGGGCGGCCGGTGCTGCTGAGCGTATTACCGAGCTGCTCCAGGCGCGCAGTGAAATCACGGCACCGCTCCGCGATCAGCTGCAATTGCCAACACGGATCAGCGGGCATCTGGCGCTGGACAACATCACGTTTGCCTATTCCTCGCGCCCAGAACGCAACGCCATCGATGGCCTGAGCCTGGTGATCGAACCGGGAGAAACGGTCGCATTGGTCGGGCCATCCGGTGCTGGCAAATCGACCCTGTTTGACCTGCTGCTGCGCTTCTACGACCCGCAACAGGGCCGGGTAATGATAGAGGGAATGCCCGCTGAACGCCTGGACCCGCTGGATCTGCGGCGCTGTTTTGCCTGGGTCTCGCAGACCCCGGCGCTGTTTTTCGGCAGCGTCGAGGACAACATCCGTTATGGCAATGCCAACGCCACCTCCGAGCAGGTCGAGGCCGCTGCAAAAATCGCCCATGCCCATGAGTTCATTGAGCAGCTGCCTCAGGGTTATAAGACGCATCTGGGCGACAGTGGCATGGGCTTGTCTGGCGGCCAGCGTCAACGACTGGCGATTGCCCGGGCGCTGCTCGCCGATGCGCCAATCCTGTTGCTGGACGAGGCGACCAGTGCGCTGGATGCGCAAAGCGAGCATTTGATTCAGCAGGCGCTGCCGACCTTGATGCAGGGCCGCACGACGCTGGTGATCGCTCACCGGCTGGCAACCGTGCAGAACGCAGATCGCATTGCGGTGATCGATCAAGGCCGTTTAATGGCGATCGGCACCCATCAGCAATTGATCGCCAGCAATCCGCTGTATGCGCGGCTGGCGGCGCTGCAATTCAATCAGGGTGCGGGGGAGGTGGTATAGCGATTGCGCCGTTTGGTCGGCGCAGGTTCCTGTAGGAGCCAACGTGTTGGGGACGCGGTCAATCGGTGTGTCAGGAAGAACGCCTCGCGAACAAGTCCGCTCCTACGGAAATGCAATGCGCTTATCGGTCTGTCTGATACACCGCAATCGCAGCTTCGCCGGCAAGCATCGCTCCAACAACTATGTGATCAGTGGTATTCACACAGATAAGCGGTATCGACTTCGACTTTCAGCTGGAATTTGCTTTCGCCCGGCACTTCAAAGGATTCACCGGCGGCGAAGGTTTTCCAGTCAGTGGTTTCCGGCAGTTTGACGGTCAGCGAGCCTGAGACGACCAGCATAGTTTCAGGTTGGCCGGTGCCAAATTCGTATTCGCCCGGAGCCATCACACCTACCGTCGCGGTTTTGCCTTCAATGGGGGTGAACGCGATGGACTTGACGGTGCCGTCGAAATATTCGTTGACCTTGAGCATGATGGGTCTCCTGGAAAGGGCTTGAAAAGGTCGGACAGTATGCCGAACGTACAAAAGGTCGTCATCCGCTTTGACCAATGCGTCATGGTCTGGCGGGGATGATCAGCGGCAGCAGCCTTGCCGTGTTGCGTGCATCGTTCAGGGCGCGGTGCTGCTGGCCGTTGAAATGCATGCCTGCCAGCTGTAGCGCGCCGTTCAGGCCAGGCGCCTTCTGCAGTTGGCGGGCCTGGGCGAAAAGCTGTTTGAGATTGAGATGGGGCAGGGTGCTCAGAGCACTGCTGATGTGTTGTTGGCGCCATTGGACTTCGAACTGCAAACGGTCGTAATCGCCCCAACTCGCCCAGCCGGCAAGCTTGTTCTGGTGATGGCCCAGCCAACGTTCAAATATCGGCCACACCGCGCTCAAGGGGGCGGCACTGTCGATATTGCTCTGGTTGATGTGGGTCAGCTCTTTGCAGAACGGGGTCAACAGCGGGCGGCGCTGGGGGCGTACGAAACGCTCGAAATGGTCCACCTCACGTCCGTCCTGATTGACCACCGTGGCGCCGATTTCGATGATTTCCATTTCCGCTACCGGCCAACCCCCTTCATCGGTGGTGGCTTCCAGATCAATCACCAGCCAATGCGGCATGTCGAACTCCAATTTCAACCCAGTACGCAATGGACTGGAGCGTAGTCATATTCGGTGGGTGCCGTCCAACCGCAACGTAATCATTGCAGCGTTGGCCCATGAATGGGACTCACCGGGCGGCAGATGATTTCGCCGTGGCCGGATTTTTCTGTCTGCACCGTGCCGACGCACACCCACCAGTGACTCACTGAAAGAAAGGTCCAGTCTTCACTTATTTGATCGTTGTCTAATTGTGTCGAAACGCCTAGCTTAGCGAGACTTGATTCGCCAGAGGTGCTTTGTCTTGAGGTCTACGCCCGTGCGGATGGCTGTTAGAACCGCGTCCATGAATCTGCTTCACACCTTGATGCTGGCGACTGCGTCACTCTGGGCGTGCTCGTCTGCTGCCGCGCAGGTGGTTCGTATCGGCGCGGCGCACTTTCCGCCGTACGCCATTCGACCTGAACGCGGGGAAGAGGCGGGCTTGCTCGCGCAAATGATCACTGCGCTGAACGCGATGCAAAGCGACTATCACTTTGAAATGGTGCCGACGTCCATTCCGCGCCGCTTCCGGGATTTCGAGCAAGGGCGCTTTGACATGGCAATCTTCGAAAACCCGGCCTGGGGCTGGAAGGATATTCCCCACGTCGAAGTCGACATGGGGCTGGAAGATGCCGAAGTGTTCGTCACCCACCATATCAATGGTCGCGATCAGGCCTACTTCAATCAATTGCGCGGCAAGCGCCTGGCTTTGTTCAGCGGGTATCACTACGCGTTTGCCCAGTTCAACGCCGATCCCAAATACCTGGCCGATACCTACGACGCCACCCTGACCTATTCTCACGACAGCAACTTGCTGATGGTGCTGCGCGACCGGGCGGACATCGCCCTCGTCACCCGTTCGTACCTGAGTACGTTCCTGGCGGCCAACCCCGGTGAAGCGAATCAGCTGCTGGTGTCGGACCGCATCGATCAGGTGTATCGCCACTTTGCACTGCTGCGCCCCAACGCGCCCATTAGCGGCGTTCAGTTCGACGCGCTGTTGCAACGGCTGCGTGACAACGGGCAGATGTTCAGGATCTTCCAGCCGTTCAGGTTCGCCGTGGTCCCGCAAGCGAGTCATCGCGCTATGGCAGTTGATCTGGATCGCGATTAGCGATTTACCAAAGGAGCGACCCCAATCAAAACGTTGCCGGCCATGGCGCAATGTCAGTTGACATCGACCGTGGCCGGCAAGGGCAGTGCTGTCAGGGCAAATAAGGGGTTTAGGGTCAGCGGTCCCGGGCTTCTTTAGCGTCCATTTCCGCGTTGCGCTCATGGACACGCTTGAGTTGTTCATCGGTCAGGGGCAGCTTTTTCGCTGAATCTTTAAGCATCAACAGGCCGCCGACGATCGAGCCGATTGCAATTACCAGAATTAACCAGGCATACCAGGGCATTTGGGCTCTCCTCTTGTGATACCGGTTGGAACAGCGTGGCTGGCCAGTGGTTCAATTGTAGGTGCCCGACGGGACCGCGTCTTGTTGGCGCGGCCCCGTTTTGTGCTGGTGATGATGCTCGGCTGATCAGAGCCCGGTGAGCATGGCGTCGGCGGGCGCCGCTGCCCGAGAGTGGGCCGTAAGGAAGAAGTAAACGAAGCCGACCGCCATGAACGCCAGGAAGATCAGGCCGATCAGCGGGTTGAACCATGCCATCGCGATCAGGCAGACCACCGCCAGTACCAAAGCAATGCCCGGCACGATGGGGTAGCCCGGCGCGCGGAAAGTGCGCTCCAGCAACGGTTCAGTCTTACGCAGCTTGAACAGGCTGAGCATGCTCATGATGTACATGACGATCGCGCCGAACACGGCCATGGTGATCATGGCTGCGGTCAGGGTCATGCCGCCCAGATTGATCAGGCCATCGCTGTAGATCGCGGCAATGCCGATGATCCCGCCGGCGATGATTGCGCGATGGGGTGTCTGGAAGCGTGACAGCTTGGCCAGCGATGAGGGCAGGTATCCGGCACGGGCCAAGGCGAAGAACTGCCGCGAGTAGCCAAGAATGATCCCGTGAAAGCTCGCCACCAGACCGAACAGGCCGATCCACACCAGCATGTGCAACCAGCCGGAGCTTTCGCCGACCACGGTCTTCATGGCCTGGGGCAGCGGGTCGTTGATGTTCGACAGGGTGCGCCAGTCGCCAACGCCACCGGCGAAGAACATCACGCCCATCGCCAGCAATACCAGGGTGATGATGCCGCTGATGTAGGCTTTGGGAATGGTGCGCTTGGGGTCCTTGGCCTCTTCGGCGGCCATGGCTGCACCTTCAATCGCCAGAAAGAACCAGATTGCAAACGGAATGGCGGCGAACATCCCGGCTATCGCGCCGGGGCCGAAGCTGTCGGCGCCGGCCCAGCCGTTCAGGGCAAAGTTACTGAAGCTGAATGCCGGGGCCACCACACCCATGAACACCAGCAACTCAAGTACGGCGAGCACGCAGACCACCAGCTCAAAGGTGGCGGCGAGCTTGACGCCCAGAATGTTGAGCGTCATGAACACGATGTACGCGCCGACGGCCGCATGCTTGGGGTCAAGTGCAGGGAATTGAACGTTCAGGTACGCGCCGATGGCCAGGGCAATCGCCGGTGGGGCGAAGACGAACTCGATCAGCGTCGCCAGCCCGGCGATCAATCCGCCTTTTTCACCGAAGGCCCGACGGCTGTAGGCGAACGGCCCGCCTGCGTGAGGGATGGCAGTGGTCAATTCGGTGAAGCTGAAGATGAAGCAGGTGTACATCGCCGCCACCATCAGCGAGGTGACGAGAAACCCGAGGGTTCCGGCCACGCCCCAGCCGTAGCTCCAGCCGAAATACTCGCCAGAGATGACCAGCCCGACGGCGATCCCCCACAAATGCAGCGTGCCCAGTGTGGGCTTGAGTTGCGTATTCATGCGTCGCTCCCTGGATTCATTGAGTCATCGGGCAAGCTGTTGCAGTGGTCATGCCAGTGCGTGGCGGGTACGTCGTTATGTTTCAAAAACCGTCGCTTGCAGAACGGTTGTTACCGGATGTAAGCGTAGACGAGCATGATTGGTGCGCAGGGATGCCCGGCGGGAGTGCAGGCTTGGCTTTGCGCCAAGGCATTTACCGATTGCCGGCCCCCGCGCGCCGACAGGTTCGGCTACAATGCGCGCCGATTTCGACTTGCCAGAGAACCCGCTCATGTCCGTCTGCCAGACCCCCATCATCGTCGCCCTGGATTTTCCTACCCGTGAAGCCGCGTTGAACCTGGCCGATCAACTGGACCCCGCGTTGTGCCGGGTCAAAGTGGGCAAGGAACTGTTCACCAGTTGCGCATCCGACATCGTCGAAACCCTGAACAGCAAGGGTTTCGAAGTGTTCCTCGACCTCAAGTTTCACGACATCCCCAACACCACCGCCATGGCCGTCAAGGCCGCGGCCGAAATGGGCGTGTGGATGGTCAACGTTCACTGCTCCGGCGGGCTGCGCATGATGGCCGCCTGTCGTGACGTGCTGGATCAGCGCAGCGGACCCAAGCCGCTGCTGATTGGCGTGACCGTACTGACCAGCATGGAGCGTGAAGATCTGGCTGCCATCGGTCTGGACATCGAGCCTCAGGAGCAGGTGCTGCGCCTGGCTGCACTGGCAGAGAAGGCAGGAATGGACGGTCTGGTGTGCTCGGCGCTGGAAGCCCAGGCGCTGAAAAGCGCACACCCTTCGCTGCAACTGGTGACGCCGGGGATTCGTCCTGCGGGGAGCGCGGTCGACGATCAGCGCCGCATCCTGACGCCACGTCAGGCGCTGGATGCAGGCTCGGACTATCTGGTGATTGGCCGTCCGATCAGCCAGGCGGCCGATCCGGCCAAAGCACTGGCGGCGGTGGTGGCAGAGTTGGCGTAAGCCGACCCATCCCGTTCTTCAGGAGCCAACTTGTTGGCGAGCAAGGCAAACGCGTTGGGCCGGTATGCCGCTTCGCGAACGAGTTCGCTCCTACAGATTTGGAGCGTACGCGGATCCTGTAGGAGCCAACTCGTTGGCGAGCAAGCATTTCGGTGCATCCGATATTCCGCCTCGCGAATGAATTCGCTCCTACAGATCCTTACAGGACTTAAAACCCGCTACGTTTCAAAATCCCGTCAATGCTCTCCTTCGACGGACGACCGTAAAACTTCAGCAGCTCCGAAGCCCGATTGGTGAAGAACCCATCAACGCCGTGGCTACTGATTTCCTTGAAATCCGCCGCGTCGTCCACCGTATACGGATGCACCACCATCCCGCGATCGTGGGCCATCTTGTTCATCCACGGCTGCACCAGATCCATATAGCTCTGATCTCCGCCGTTCTTGAGCGCCGACGCCGGGCCTGTGCCAACTGCGCCGTGGTCCTTGGCCCAATCCATCCAGGCGGCGAACTCCTCTTTTGATTTCACCTGCTGGCCTGCATAGAACGTCGCCTTGTCCTTGGCGCCCGAGGTTTTGAACGTCGCGTCGGAACTGGCCTGAATCGAGCCGTCACCCAGCCACAGCAGCAGGACTTTCGGCACGTCCGGCATGCTTTTTTGCAGCAGCTCAAGACTTGGTTTTTCGAACGTCTGCAGCACCACGCGCCCCGGCATGTGGGCGGTGTTGACGTAGCCTTTTTCGGCAGCAGGGCGCTGACTCAACCAGCCCCGTTGTTCGAGCTTCTTCTGCAGATCCGCTTCGATGCCCGGGAACTGCGCCGGAACCTTGGTTTCGATGTACAGGCCAAGCTTGTTCTTGCCGCCCTCGGCGATGTCGATAACCTCATCCAGAGTCAGGATTTTCAAGCCGGCGTAGCTAGGACGCGCGCGATCCGGGAACGCTTTGTTGAACCAGGAGCCGGCGTCCAGGCGTTTGATTTCCTCGAGGGTAAAACTGCTCAGCGGCTGCTTGGCACGGTCCGGATAGACGTCGGCAATGTTGGTGGTGCGTTCCAGCGTGTCATCGTGCAGCGCGATCAGCACGCCGTCCTTGGTGCGCTGGATGTCCATTTCCAGATAGTCCGCCCCCAGTTCGCGCGCCAGGGTGTAGGACGGTACCGTTTCTTCCGGGGCGTTGAATGACGCGCCACGATGGGCAATGACCGCAGGCCACGGAACGCCGATCTTGTGGGCTATGGCTTTGCCCGGCTCCTCGGCGGCAACCGCCAGCGCGGACGACAACAACACACCGGCGACTGCCGCAGTGCCCAGGGTTCTGGAAATTCCTTTCAGCATGGTTTTAACGTTCCTTATGTACATGATGGAGTCATGACGGTGCGCGACGTTGTTTCAAGTCAGCGTCCCAGGGGATCAGGCAGAGCATTAGCAGGTGCGCCACCTGCGGGCAACCCACGTGTCGTTGTCGGAGAGAATCTGTCGCGGCGAATGCGCCCGCTCATTGCTTGCGCACACCGGTGTTCCGGGGCAGCGCCCTGTTCGGCAGTTGTCGCGCTCGCGCTGACTGCGGTTTGCAGTAGTGAGTGTCATGGCCTTGGATGAAGACACGTGGTCGGGGGTGTGACGGTTTTACTTCGTGATAGGGCCACTGAGCGAACAAGGCGGCGGGAGCCAGTTTGGGGGGGAGTCGATTTATTGGTTGTCGACCAGCTTTCGCGGACGCCCACCTTTCAGGCCGTTCGTCCGCGAGGCGCTCGCTTTTGCACTGCTGCTACGACGCCCGTTGCGGGCAGCGATGACACTGGCTGCCATTTCCATCAGCGACTTGCTGTCCGAAATAAGGCCAGCGAGATGAAGGTGCAGATCCCGTGATTCCAGGCATAAGGCACTGCCGCCGAATCCAAGTGTTACCTGGCTGAGGTCAGCGGCCGTCAGGTGCGCCAGTTCCGGGTAGTTGTTGATGGGGAGCAGCACTGCCGTCTGATCCGCAAGCCCGACCATCAGCGCTTGAAACTCCTCCAGATATCGCACTGTTGTTGCGTTTAACGCGCATTGAGTGCGCTTGCGTCCTTTATTGAGCGCTTCGGCCAGCACCGCTTGTGTGACGGCCTGATCGTGCTGCTCTGACGCTTTAACCGGTTTCATAACTCTATCTCCAACAGGTTCGCGTGCCCTGATAATCGTATTTGTGTGGTGTAAGCCAGCGGGTCAAAGCTGGCGGACAGGCTGGGATAAGTGGCAGGCCGGTTCAGGCCGATGGATGCGACTTCTTGAGCGTCTACATCCCAGCCTAGATTCTCCAGACACAGGGTGTTTCGGCTGATCCACCAGCATTCTCGAGCGCGGCGCAGATGGCTACGGCGCTTGAGCACTTGCCTCAGCTCCTCCAGTACTCTTGCGCAAGGCGTGTGTTGCGTCGGTGTGACATCCCATAGCGAAACACCGTTGTGCCAGAAGCTGAATAAAAAGCGCGCATCCCACTCCTGGGTGCCGACGTGAACATGAGGTGGACAATGCTCATCGCGAGTAAACACCGCGATTCTGTAACCCTTGTGACTGCACACCTTCATCTTTAACCCATCCGTTAGGTTTTGGAGTCTACGCCTCTGACTGCATCCTTGCGACGCTCAAAAGCTCGAAATAGCGACCGGCCGGTTTTTTTGGAAATCGGCTACAGCCGAGGGGGAGTTGATCGCATACCTGCGCGAGCTGCCACGTCGCAGCCAATACAAAATTTGGCTGCGTCCTCAGACCCATGCGGTACGTGGTCTGTGCAGATGTAACGTGAAATTTGCGCGTTCGACCTGCCCAACCGCTCTGACTCGCGCTACTGTCTGCCCATCATTTTTTCTGCGGAGCGGGGCGATGTCAGCGACGGTTTTGGTATTGGTCGAGAGTGTGAACGAATATCTGCCGATTCTAGAGGCCAGCGGTTTGCGGCTGATTCTGGCGCCGACCCCGGCGATGCGCGCTGAGGCGGTGGCGACTCGGGGTGCAGAGATCACGGCGGTGCTGACCCGCGGCCCGCTGGGTTTTTTTGAAGAAGAGATGGCCGCGCTGCCCAAGCTTCAGATCATCTGCGTGATCGGTGCCGGCTATGAACAAGTCGATTTAGTGGCGGCCGAGGCGCGGGGCATCACCGTCACCAACGGGGCGGGGGTCAATGCGCCAACGGTGGCAGATCACGCCATGGCGCTGCTGTTGTCGATGGTGCGTGACATTCCGCTGGCTGACGCATCGGTGCGCCGCAGCGAATGGCGCAAGGTCACGCGACCGACCTTTGCCGGTAAGCGCATCGGCATTCTCGGGTTGGGTTCGGTAGGCATGGCCATCGCCAAACGCGCTCTGGGGTTCGACATGCAGGTGAGTTACCACAGCCGCACACCGCGCACCGACGTGGATTTTCAATACTGCGACACGCCACTAAAGCTGGCTCAGGCATCGGACTTTCTCATTGTTGCGACGCCGGGCGGCGCAGGCACACGCCACCTGATCGACAGCGCTGCGCTGGACGCCTTGGGGCCGGACGGTTTTATCGTCAACATCGCCCGCGCCAGTGTGATCGCCACCGATGACTTGATCGACGCGCTGCAGCAAGGCCGCATCGCCGGTGCTGCGCTGGATGTGTTCGACGATGAACCCCAGGTGCCCGACGCCCTCAAGACCTTGAACAATGTCGTGCTGACGCCCCATGTGGCGGGCCTGTCCCCGGAAGCCTCGCGGGACACAGTGCAATTGGTCGCCGATAACTTGCTGGCCTATTTTGCCGGCGAACCGGTGCTGACACCGGTGCACAGCTGAGTACGCTTGAGTCCATTTTTCCCACAAAAACAAGGAAACCCTATGTCCACATCCTCCACGTTGAAAGTTGCGCTGGTCACCGGCGCGGGCAGCGGCATTGGCCGTGCGGTCGCCCAGCAGCTACTTGAAGATGGTTTCGCCGTGGTACTTGCCGGGCGCCGCATCGAGCCGCTTGATCAGTTGGCCGAGCAGGCCAAAGCGGCGGGTCGGCAGGCGTTGGCGGTGTCCACGGACGTACGGGATCCGGCCAGTGTCGAAGCCTTGTTCGCACAGATCGAACAGACCTTCGGCCGTCTGGACGTGTCGTTCAACAACGCAGGGATCGGCGCGCCCGCGGTGCCGATGGATGAGTTGTCGTTCGAGCAGTGGAAAAATGTCATCGACACCAACGTGACCGGGGTTTTCCTGTGCGTGCGGGCAGCGTTCGGGTTGATGCGACGCCAGGTGCCGCAGGGCGGCCGGATCATCAACAACGGCTCGATTTCCTCGCACACCCCACGCCTGTTCAGCTCGCCATACACCTCCAGCAAGCACGCCGTCCTGGGCCTGACCAAAAGCACAGCGCTGGACGGTCGCCAATACAACATCGCCTGCGGACAGATCGACATCGGCAACGCCCTGACTGAAATGACCCAGCGCATGACCCAGGGCGTGCTGCAGGCCAATGGCGCACTGGCAGCGGAACCTACGGTAGATGTGCGGCATGTGGCAGAAGCGGTGAGCTACATGGCCGGACTGCCGTTGTCGGCCAACGTGCTGAACATGACCGTGATGGCCAGCAGCATGCCGTTCGTGGGGCGTGGTTAAAGCGGTGATCGACCCGTACGTCTGACGAACCGCAATCTGAGCTTCGTGGGCAAGCCTTGCCAACAGGCAGCAGGCCAACACCGTTGTTGCGTCCAACATCCTGCGGGATCTGTCCAACCTGCAGCGCGTGAAACCGACCACACTGGCGTCATTCCGATCACCGTTCATTTGAGGAGCCACCATGAGCGAATTTGTCATCGCACCTGTCGCCACCCCATCGCTGGCTGTTGAAGGCACGTCCAGCCGTTTTCCGATCCGCCGCGTGTTCTGCGTGGGCCGCAACTATTCCGAGCACGCCCGGGAAATGGGTCACGACCCGGACCGCGAGCCGCCGTTTTTCTTCATGAAGCCTGCCGATGCCGTCGTCCCTGCCGAAGGCAACATTGCCTATCCGCCGCTGACTCAGGACCTGCACCACGAAATCGAACTGGTGGTGGCCATCGGCAAGGACGGCGTCGATATCAGTCCGGAAGATGCCTTGAGCCACGTGTGGGGTTACGGCGTCGGGCTTGACCTGACCCGCCGTGATCTACAGGCGCAGGCCAAGAAAATGGGCCGGCCATGGGAGTTCGCCAAGGCGTTCGACGCCTCCGCACCGGCCACGCCGTTGCTGCCCGTGAGCAAGATCGGGCATCCGGCCAAAGGTACTATCTGGCTGGACGTAAACGGTGAGAGCCGGCAGCGCGGTGATTTGTCTGATCAGATCTGGCCGGTACAGGACGTGATTGCCTACCTGTCGCAGTCGGTGGGTCTCAAGGCCGGCGATCTGATTTATACCGGCACACCCGCCGGGGTTGGGGCGCTGCAAAAGGGCGATGTGGTCACCGCAGGCGTCGAAGGCATTGCCGAGCTGACCGTGACCATCGGCTGATCCCTGCCCGTGAGGTAACACCCAAATTCCTTGGTCCGACTGCCGCCGTTGCCCTAACATGCGGCGGTCAGATCCGGCGATATCAGGTGTTTGAACGATGACCAGTCAGTCCCGCATCCCCACGTATGGCATGCAGCAGCGCAGCGACCGCATGGATTTTTACATCCGTGACAAGTTGGGTCGCCCGGCGCTGACCTCGCCCCATCGTCACGATTATTTCCAGATCCAGATCAACCTCGGCGGTGACACCGTGCAGCACATCGGCGGGGCGATCCGGCCTTTTCCGCGCAATACCCTGGCCTTCATCCTCCCCCATCGATTGCACGTGATCCCGCACCCCGATGACGGAAACTTCGTTGTGATCAACTTTTCCTAGGAGTTTCTGCTTCAGCACTTGCAGTGCGACCCTATGGATCTTGAAGACGTCGCCATCGCCCAGGCCCCGGAACTGGCGCCGTTTCGCTTGCAGGAACACCTGGATTTCATCCTGGGCGATGAGGACTTTGCCCTGGTCCAGGCCCTTCTGGTGCAGATGCGTATGGCTGATCGTTCACGGCAGCTGGGCAGTGGCGCGATTCTGCGCGGCTATCTGTTGCAGCTCATTGGCATGGTCTGCAATGTCTTTGAAGCGCAGCTGCTGGCGCTGGCGGCCAGCAAGGCCGAAAGACGCGGGCGCCGCGATGCGATGGGCCGGGTGACCGAGTACATTCGCGCGCATATTGGCGACCCTGCCATGACCCTGACCGATGCGGCCGCGGCTGCGTTTCTCTCGCCCAATTACCTGACGCACCTGTTGCGCAAGGAAACCGGCAGCACGTTTTCCGAGCTGGTGCTGGAGCGCCGCATGCGCCTGGCGCGTACCGAGTTGATGAACAGCGACAAACCCCTGAGCCATGTGGCGCTGATTTGCGGATTCGCCGATGAAGCATATTTTTCTCGGCGCTTTCGCAAGGCCCACGGCGTCCCCCCGGGGCAGTTTCGGCGAGAGCAGCGGGGCGTTTGAGCTGAAACAGGGTAGCGCTTGATCGAGCCCTGTCGCGAGCAAGCTCCCTCCCACAGGTTTCAGGCGTACGCCGATTGTGTGGGAGCCCACTTGTTGGCGAGAAGGGGCAAACGCATTGGGTCAGGTAAGCCGCTTCGCGAGCAAGCTCCCTCCCACAGGTTTCAGGTGTACGCCGATTCTGTGGGAGCCAACTTGTTGGCGAGAAAGGGCAAACGCATTGGGTCAGGTAAGCCGCTTCGCGAGCAAGCTCCCTGCCACAGGTTTCAGGCGTACGCCGATTCTGTAGGAGCCAACTTGTTGGCGAAAGGGCTCAACGCGTTGGGCCATAAATCGTGATCGGGGTGTAGAGGCGTGCGAAATGTGATGTAGCGGTATACGCTCGTGTTTCTATTTGCGGGGATATGCCAGCACTGCGCTGACGCCAACGCCATTGATCACTTGCAAAACAGGCTTTATGGACCGATGGACAGGTCGGAGGACCCCACATGAATGACAATCAAAAGAGCCTGATAACGGTGCCGGAGGGGCTGCACATCCCGCCGCATGTGGTGTGCCACGCCACGCATCTGCGCAAGGCCACGCGCCGGATTACGCTGCTCTACGACGCGGCGTTGGCGCCCAGTGGTCTGCGCTCCACCCAGCGTTCGATTCTGATGCAGATCGCCCGCAGCCAGGTCTCGAGCATGTCCGAACTGGCGGCTGCGCTGGTGATCGACCGCTCGGCGCTGGCGCAGAATCTCAAGCCGCTGGAGCGCGAAGGGTTGCTCGCGGTGAAGGTCGACCCGATGGATAAACGCAGCCGGCTGGTGACTTTGACCCAAGCCGGGATGAATAAATTGTTGGAGTCCCAGCCGATGTGGGAACAGGCCCAGGCCAGTTTCGAGAAGGGGTATGGCGCCGATCAGTCGCAGGTCTTGCGAGAGGCGCTGGCCGCCGTGACGGCGGGGGAGTACGACGAGATCGAGCGTTGACCCCAAGTCCGTGGGCGTTAATTTATTCGCGAGGCCGCAGGTACCTGTAGGAGCGAGGCTTGCCCGCGAAGCACGATGACGCGGTTTGTCTGTTGAACCGCGTCGCCAACTTCGCGGGCAAGCCTCGCTCCTGCACATGTCGTTTTATTTCGCGATCACCGTAGCCCGCAATCCCGTTTGCTGCCCACTGCGCCGCCCCATCTGCAGCAGATACACCCCGCCCAGAATCGCGGCGATGGCCAGCAGGTCCATGCCGTGCAACGGCTCGCCAGCGATGAAAATGCCCATCAACAGCGCGACTACGGGCGGGATATACGTCACCGACGCGGCTACCACCGCGCCCAGTTTCTCGACGATGAAGTAATACAGAATGTAAGCCACCCCCGTGCCCAGCATTCCAAGCCCCAGCGACACACCGAGCATGGCTTTCGGGCTTTGGCTGATGCGCCCGATGCCGCTCCAGTCGCTGACCAGCGCGATCACCAGCAGCGCCAGACCGATCTGGTAGGTACACAGCGCCACCGGCGAGATATTCAATCCGGTCACGAAGCGTTTGGCGTAAACGAACGAGCAACCGACGCTCAGCGAACCCAGCACCATGTACAGCACGCCCGGCACCGAAATCGCAGCGTCGCCACTGGCCCACGGGCGGGCAATCAATAGCACACCGACGAACCCCAGCAAGACCCCGGCGGTCATCCATGCGTTGAGCTTTTCTTCGCGCAGAAACAGCAACGCGCAGACGAAGGTAAACAGCGGAATGGCGCCACTGAGCAGACCCGCGACGCTGGACAGCAGCAACGCCGTGCCCTTGGCGTAGCAGTAGTAACAAACAACAGTCGCCAGCAGGGCCATGATCAGAAAGTGATGGGCGTAGCGCAGATGGCCCCAGCTCAGGGCGCGGCGCATCAGTGCGTACACCAGAATCGGCAGGAAGCCGAACCCCATCCGCAACAATACGATCTGCGCCGGGGAAATCCATTCCACTGCCCACTTCATGAACATGAAATTGGTGCCCCAGATCAGACCAAGCAGGGCGAAGGCCAGGTAAGCGATATTTTTCATGAGAGCTGTCAGCCAGGCATGGGAAAGAAGTCGATTGTCCTGGGGCAACGCATCGGCTACAAACGATCATCCTTGCGCCATGAAGCAGGAATTCTGCGCCATGAATACGTCTCCCCCCTTAAGAGCTTTGGCGTGCTTCGACGCGGCCATGCGCTACAACAGTTTTTCTCTGGCAGCCGACGAGCTGAATGTGACGCCCGGCGCCGTCGGACAGCAGGTTCGCAATCTGGAGCAGTGGTTGGGAGTTTCTTTATTTGTCCGACACATTCGACGGATTCAGCCTACTCCGGACGGTCTGGCCTATTGGGCGCGCATTCAACCGGCGTTGGCGCAAATCATCGATGCCAGCCGGGCCTTGCGTGACCGTAACCACGATAACGTCTGGCTGAGCATGCCGCCGAGCCTGGCCGCCAAGTGGTTCGCGCGGCGCATGGCTAATTTTCTGGAGTCCAGCCCCACCGTTTCGCTGCATTTGAGCTCATCCACAGCCCTCACGGATTTCTCCAGTGAGCGAGCGGATCTGGCGATCCGTCATTTCGATGGGATTGCCCCTGAGCTCGACGTTCAGTTGCTGCATCAGGATGACGCCCGGGTGTATTGCAGCCCGGCATACGCGCGGCAACTCAAATTAAGCTCGCCCGCAGATTTACGTGGCGCGACATTGCTGCACAACACGCTGCACCCTCACTGGCCTGAATGGCTGGCGCGTTTTGCCGGGGTTGAAACCCAAGAGGTGGCGCAGATTGCCGGCATTCATTTCGATCAGTCGCTGATGGCGATCGAGGCGGCGCGCAGGGATCAGGGCGTGGTCATCACCAGCCAATGGCTGACCGAGGAGGAGATAGCGAGCGGGGCATTGATCGAACCCTTCGAGCAGCGGCTGCCGCTGCCCAAGGGCTACTACGTGGTGCAGCCCAAACACGCCATTTCGCGCCCGGCAGTGCAGGCGCTTAAAGAATGGTTGATCGGTCAGGCTAGCAGGGCGTAGCGGTCCCATTGATCATGTGGTCTGACATCTGTGGGAGGGAGCTTGCTCGCGATGAGATGTCTGATGCGCCATACATCTGCCAGCCAAACCGACCTATCGCGAGCAAGCTCCCTCCCACATTAACCGTACCTATCGTGCGTCTACGGCATCACCGGCGGGATGTACGCTAGCGTCGTGCCCAGCGCCCACAGCAGAAACAGCACCAATGGCGTATGCACCAGCAGTTGCACGAACGAGAAACCGATCAAATCCCGAGCCTTGAGGCCCAGCACGCCCAGCAGCGGCAGCATGTAGAACGGATTGATCAGGTTGGGCAGCGCTTCGGCGGCGTTGTAGATCTGCACCGCCCAGCCCAGGTGATATTTCAGGTCGTTGGCGACTTGCATCACATAGGGCGCTTCGATGATCCACTTGCCGCCGCCTGACGGAATGAAAAAGCCCAGGATCGCCGAGTACACCCCCATCAGCAGCGCATAAGTGTCGTGGGAGGCGATGCTGGTGAAGAACAACGAAATGTGATGGGCGACGGTCTGCGCGTCGCTGCCTTTGACGGTGGTCAGCAAGGCGGCAATCGAGCCGTACAGCGGAAACTGAATCAGCACGCCGGTGGTGGTCGGCACCGCTCGGGCCACGGCGTCAAGGAAGCTGCGCGGACGCCAGTGCAACAGCGCACCCACCATGATGAACAGGAAGTTGTAGGTGTTCAGCCCGGAAATCGCGGTGATCGCAGGTTTGGTCGAGAACTCGTTGAACAGCCAGCCGGAAGCCAGAATTACCATCAGGATGATTAGCAGCGGGCTGTATTCCAGCCACTCCCCAGGACGGGTGCGCGGTGGCAGGGGCGGCAGACTGAAGGCCGGGTCGATGCCGCAATCCTTGGCGTCACGGGCGCTGTTGGGGCCGGGCGCAGTGGCGTAGGCGACGATGATCGAGACCACCACAAGCGCCAGCAGCATCACGCCGGACTGCCAGAGGAAAATGGTTTCGGTGAACGGGATGACGCCAGTGATCGCCAGAATCGAGGGAGGCAGGCTGCCGGGGTTGGCTTGCAATTGCGCAGCCGAGGATGACAGCCCCAGTGCCCACACCGCGCCCAGCCCCAGATACGCTGCGGCACCGGCGGCGCGGTAATCCATTTTCAGGTCGGTGCGGCGGGCGAGAGCGCGTACCAGCAAGCCGCCGAACACCAGCGACAAGCCCCAGTTGAGCAGCGACGCGACCATGGAAATCAGCGCCACCCAGGCCACCGCCGAACGGCCGTTTTTCGGGATGCGCGCCAGGCGGTCGATCAGTTTGACCGCAGGCGGCGAGCTGGCGACTACGTAGCCGCCGATGACCACGAAGGCCATTTGCATGGTGAACGGGATCAGGCTCCAGAAGCCGTCGCCAAAGGCCTTGGCGGCATCGGCCGGTTTGGCGCCGACCGCCAGTGTGGCGACAGTGACGATCACCACGGCCAGCGCGGCGAACACCCAGGAATCAGGAAACCAGCGTTCAGCCCATCGAGCACAACGCAGGGCAAAGCGGGCATAGCGGCTTTCTTCGATTTCGGCGGCCACGGTTCTTACCTCTTGGATTTATTGTGGTAGTGCTATTGGCATAGCTGTTTTAAGTATTGGCGGTGCAGCGAAAATTATCGTGTTGCAGATACAGCAAAGCCCCTTCATCGCTGAAGGGGCTGGTGTCGCAGAATCTGTCTCGATCTGTGTAGGAGACAACTTGTTGGCGATAGGTGCAATTGGCTGTGTCAGGTTCACCGCCTCGCGAACAAGTTCGCTCCTACAGTGATCGGTTGTATTGGATTTGCACGACGTTGATTAAAACGTCATCTCCACCACGTCATCCGGCACGATCAATTTGCCAGCGGTCTTGGCAATAACTTCTTCGATGGTCACGCCCGGCGCAGTTTCGCGCAGGATGAACGCGCCGTTCTCGATTTCCAGATACGCCAGGTCCGTCAGCACTTTGCGAATGCAACCAGCGCCGGTCAGCGGGAGGCTGCAGCGGGGCAACAGTTTGGATTCGCCGTCTTTGGAGGCGTGGGTCATGGTGACGATGATGTTATCGGCACCGGCCACCAGGTCCATCGCGCCGCCCATGCCCTTGACCAGCTTGCCGGGAATCATCCACGAGGCGATGTTGCCTTCGACGTCGACTTCGAACGCGCCCAGCACGGTCAGGTCGACGTGACCGCCGCGGATCATCGCGAATGATTGCGACGAATCGAAGATCGAGGCGCCCTTGCGCGCCGTCACGGTTTGCTTACCGGCATTGATCATGTCGGCGTCGATGGTGTCTTCGGTGGGAAATTCGCCCATGCCGAGCAAGCCGTTTTCCGACTGCAGCATGACGTCGATGTCGTCCGGCACGTAGTTGGCGACCAGGGTGGGGATGCCGATACCCAGATTCACGTAAAAGCCGTCTTGCAGTTCGCGCGCAACGCGCTGAGCCATTTGTTCGCGGGAGAGTGCCATGATCTTGGGTCTCTTTTATTGTGTCCGGCCGAAGTGGGCCGGAGCATTCCAAGGGGTAAGCGTTAGAGCAATAGCGCTTGGCGTACTTACGCGCCTTTAAGCGTGCGTTTCTCGATGCGTTTTTCGAAAGTGCCCAGGATCACGCGATCCACATAGATGCCGGGGGTGTGGATTTCGGTTGGCAGCAGTACGCCGGGCTCGACGATTTCCTCGACCTCCACCACGGTGATCCGGCCTGCGGTGGCGACCACCGGGTTGAAATTCTGCGCCGTGTGACGGTAGACGACGTTACCGAAATGGTCGGCTTTCCAGCCTTTGACGATGGCGAAATCCCCGGTGATGGCCTCTTCCAGGATTACGTTGCGGCCGTTGAACTGACGGGTTTCCTTGCCTTCGGCCACAGGCGTGCCGTAACCGGTGGCGGTATAGAAAGCGGGGATACCGGCACCGCCTGCGCGCATTTTTTCAGCGAGGGTGCCTTGGGGGGTGAGTTCGACTTCGAGTTCGCCGTCGAGCAACTGGCGCTCGAACAAAGCGTTTTCCCCAACATAAGAGGCGATCATCTTGCGGATCTGGTGATCTTCGAGCAGCACGCCCAGACCGAAACCATCGACGCCGCAGTTGTTGGACACAACGGTCAGGCCCTTGACGCCGCGGCGCTTGATTTCGGCGATGAGGTTTTCGGGGATACCGCAGAGGCCGAAGCCACCTGACAGCACGGTCATGTTGTCGGTGAGCCCGTCGAGGGCTTCTTCGTAGGTTGCAACGCGCTTGTCGAGTCCAGCCATGATAGATCCCGCCTTCTTTGTAGTTGTGTCCGACAATCGAGTGGTCGGATAGCGTTCATCGCATCTTCTCTCGGGTTCAGTGATTTGTTAATTTTGTTTTTTTCATAGATTGATAAGAAAACCAAATATATGAATGTGAAGCAGCTTCGTGCTTTCCTGGCCGTGGCGCAGTGCCTGAGTTTCGCCCAGGCTGGCGAACGGCTGCACCTGTCACAACCCGCATTGAGCCTGACGATCAAAGCGCTTGAAGAGGACCTCGGCGGGCAACTGCTGACCCGCACTACGCGCAATGTCAGCCTGACGCCCGAGGGCGAAACGCTGCTGCCGATCGCCCGGCAGTTGCTGGCCGACTGGGACAATACCGAGGAGCTTCTGCGTCAGCGCTTCACTTTGCAGCTGGGGAAGGTGTCGGTGGCAGCGATGCCTTCGTTCGCGGGCAATCTGCTGCCAATAGCGCTGAAGGTGTTTCGTGAGCGCTACCCCAGGGTCAACGTCGCGGTGCATGACGTGATCAACGAACAGGTGCTGGAAATGGTAGACCATCGGCGGGTGGAGCTCGGCATTGGTTTTGAACCTGAATCGAGCAATACGCTGTCGTTCACGCCGTTTTACATGGATCGATTTGTTGCAGTGGTGCCGATGGATTCGCCCCTGGCCGAGAAGGGCGTAGTGACCTGGGATGAGCTGCTGCATCATGACTTCATCACCCTGCAACGCCCGTCGGCCGTGCGTTTGCTGCTGGAACAGGACCTGCACACTCAACACGGCAAGTTGTCGGTAGCGTTCGAAAGCCACCAGTTGTCGACGGTCGGCCGGATGGTCGCCAATGGCCTGGGGGTAAGCGCCGTGCCGTCACTGTGCATTCAGCAGATGCAGGAATTGGGCGCGCGCTGCATTGCGCTGGAAGGCCCGATCATTGAGCGGCGGATTGGATTGATGACCCTGGCCGATCACAAATTATCAGCGGCAGCGCAGGCGTTGCGCGATGTGTTGATCGAGAGTGCGCAGGTGACGCAATCGTTATAGGAGGGTCCGCGTCGTCGGGTCAGAAAGGGTCTGTGGGAGGGAGCTTGCTCGCGATTCGATAGCAGTCATTCAAGATGTGTGGCGAATGTACCGGCTACATCGCGAGCAAGCTCCCTCCCACAAGGGGTAGCCACACGATGTCGGACCTACGCGCGACCGCTTACTTTTACAAGTACGCGGTGAAACGCCTGCCAGACGCTTCGCTGTCAAAAATTTCACTGCGGCCCAATGTCGCATCCGGTATCGTTTGGCAAATTGCTACTAATTGTTTCGACCTCGTGTTGATCAACACCAAACGATAAGGAGTCCTCTGTTGGACGCTTCTTCTGCTGCCTGGGTGTTTCACGACACCCGATTGATTGTCTGCTGCCTGATCGCAATCGCCACCATCATCGTGCTCATCAGCGCAACCAAACTGCCGCCGTTTCTGTCCATCCTCGTCGGTACGTTCATCGCCGGGATTGGCGCAGGGCTGCCTGCTGAAGCCGTGGCCAAGGCGTTCAGCAAAGGGGCGGGGGGGATTCTCGGTGAGGCCGGGATCATCATTGCGCTGGGGGCGATGCTCGGGGCGCTGATGGCCGAGTCCGGGGCGGCGGATCGTATTGCCTCGACCCTGCTCGGGATCGGCAAGGGCAAAGCGCTGCCCTGGGTGATGGCGCTGGTGGCGATGGTCATCGGGCTGCCGCTGTTTTTCGAGGTGGGACTGGTGATGATGGTGCCGATCATCTTCGTCATGGCCCGCCAATCGGGGCAGCCGTTGCTGAAGATCGCGATTCCGGCACTGGCGGGGATGACCACTCTGCATGCGCTGATGCCGCCGCACCCCGGGCCCTTGATCGCGGTCAGCGCCTTGCACGCGGACCTGGGCCTGACCATGTTGCTGGGGTTCTGCATTGCCGTGCCGGCCGTGATTCTCGCTGGTCCCTTGTACGGCAACTGGCTGTCCAGACGCCTGCACATCCAGGCCCCGGCCGAACTGGGCGAGTTGTTCTCCGCCAAGTCCACCGCCACCCGCCAGCCGAGCTTTGGCGTCTCGCTGCTGATCATTTTGCTGCCGGTGATTCTGATGTTGGGCAGTACGCTGGCGAAAGTCGGACTGGAGCCGGAAAGCAATGTCGCGCTGACCCTGAAGTTCCTCGGCGAGCCGTTGGTGGCGCTGGGTATTGCCGTGCTCGCGGCGGTGATCTGCCTAGGCTGGGCCAATGGCATTTCCCGCGAACACGTGGGCGGTACGTTGAGCAAAAGCCTGGCGCCGATTGCGGTGCTGTTGCTGACCATCGGTGCTGGCGGTGGCCTCAAGCAGACGCTGCTGGATGCGGGGGTGAGTCAGACCATCAGCAAAGTGGCCGAAGGGGCGCACATGCCGTACCTGTTGCTCGCCTGGTTGATTGCCGTGGCGCTGCGTCAGGCCACCGGTTCGGCAACGGTGGCGACCACCACCACGGCTGGGATTCTCGCGCCCATGATGGCAGGGCTTGAGGCGACTCAAGCTTCACTGGTGGCATTGGTGATCGGCGCGGGCTCGGTGTTCTTCTGTCACGTCAACGATGCCGGCTTCTGGATGGTCCGCGAGTATTTCGGGCTGGAATTGAAGCAGACGATCTGGGTCTGGTCGGTGCTGCAGACCATCGTGTCGGTGGTGGGGCTGATCGGCACCTTGCTGTTGTGGCATTTTTTGACGTGACCGGGCTGCTTCTGTAGCAGCGAACGTGCTCGCGAAGCGGTGTTCCTGAATCGCCGCCTTGTCTGGCTCGCCAACACGTTGGCCGCTACGGAGGGCAAAGGGCTAAGCCGGAGAATTGGCAATAGCCACTATCAAGACGGGTGATTTCTGCTGAAAGGGTGGCGGGCGTAGCCTTGGCTCATTCCAGAAACGAGCCGAATGGAGGCTCTCATGAACCGTCTTGTCACCCTCGCCATGTTGCTTTCAATCGCCGTTGTCTCTGGCTGCGCCGCCGACCATCATCCTGAACTGCGCCCTTACACCGCAGAAGAAACTCACCAGTTGGCCCTCGAAGATCTCAACCGCCGTGGCTTGTCGTACGAGGAATACCAGACCCGCAAAAATCAGTTGATGGAACAGCCGCAGATCCAGCGCGCTCATGAATTCGATAACCGCGGCGAATCCAGTGTGCAAGTCACGATTCAGTCGCCCGCCCGTCAAGGCTAAGACAAAGCGGTCGAATCGAACGGAAACAGTTTTGCGATGATTACAAAATACGAAAAACTGTACGGGTAAAAGTCAGTGTCACTGTCCATGTGTTTGCAGCCTTGGCTTCGATAGCCTCAACGCCTGCTTTCACACTTCGATGGACTGCCCATGTTTACCGCTGATCTGCTCCTGGCCTTCGTTTTATTTGCTTTCGTCTCCTCCGTGACCCCCGGTCCCAACAACACCATGTTGCTGTCGTCGGGCGTCAACTTCGGTTTCAACCGCACCATCCCCCACATGCTTGGCATCAGTTGCGGTTTCGCCGTGATGGTCCTGGCAGTCGGCCTGGGACTTGGGGCGGTGTTCAAATCCTATCCCGTGCTCTACACCGTGCTGCGTTACGCAGGCGCTGCGTATTTGCTGTATCTGGCCTACAAGATTGCGACTTCCGGACCGGTCAAGGATGCTACCGACAAGGAGGCACGGCCCATGAGTTACCTGGGCGCAGCGGCGTTTCAGTGGGTCAATCCCAAGGCGTGGGTCATGGCGATCGGCGCGATCAGCACCTACACGCCAATCAACGGCTACTTCACTAATGTGGTGATCATCGCGCTGGTCTTCGGGGTGGTGAATTTGCCAGCCGTCAGCATGTGGGCGGGGTGTGGCAGCCTGCTGCGCAACGTACTGCGCGACCCGTTCTGGCTGCGGATCTTCAACGGCGTGATGGCGGCGTTGCTGGTGGTGTCGTTGTATCCGTTGCTGCAGGGATAGCTCGCCGACTGACGTTGAATCTGTAGGAGCGAACTTGTTCGCGAGGCGGTGCGTCAGGCGGGCCGCATTGTATGTCTCGCCAACAAGCTGTCTCCTACAAACGTGATTACAGCGCCAGCTTGAGATGTCCACCTGCTGCTTTGTGTCGCGCCCCGGCCCGGTGTTGCAGGCTCAGCTGAAAATGTTCCAGCCCTTCATGCAGGCGTTCGGTCAGTATCTCGTCCAGCTCGCCGCCGGATTGGTGTTCTTCGTTGTAGCTGATCTGGCTGTCGATGGCGTAGATGCCGTGCAGCACTTCCTGGCATTTGAGCGCCGATAGCACCGGTTTGAGTGCGTAATCCACCGCCAGCATGTGGGCAATGCTGCCGCCGGTGGCCAGCGGCAAGACCACTTTGCCATGCAACGAGCGCTCGGGCAGTAAGTCGAGCAGGGTTTTCAGTGCGCCAGAGAACGAGGCCTTGTACACCGGCGTGCCGATCAACAGGCCGTCTGCCTGTTTGACCGCTTCGATAAAGCTGACCACTTGCGGACTGTCGAAGCGGGCGAACAACAGGTCTTCGGCATTGAAGTCCTGAATGCGCAGCGCCGTGACCTCGACGCCACGCTCCTGCAACCAGCGGGCTGCGTGTTTGAGCACCACCCCGGAACGTGATCTGAGTGCCGGACTGCCTGAAAGTGAAACTACCAACATGCTTAATATTCCTTGGATCAGGTCACCGATGTGCAGACACAGGTCGTGCAGGGAACGTTGAGCGCGGATGTCGTGGCTGATTTCAAGCCTGTCCTGTTCATAGCAGCATGCATGCCAGTGCAGTTGAGGTGACAGCTCCTCCTGAAAACAGGGCGCAAGACAGTCCATTCCCTGTGCCGGAAGACGCGGCGATCTGCTCAAAAGCCTGGCAACTGTTGATCAGCTGTTTCGCCAGCAACAGTTGAGTTTTCTGGTTGACGACTGCTGCGCAGCTGATCGCGGCCTCGCGCTGCTCGTACGCTCCTACAGGGATTTGCGGCGCCTCTGTAGAATCGCGCTCCCCCGTGGCGCCAACAGGGATTTGCGGCGCTTCTGTAGAATCGCGCTTCCCCGTGGCGCCAACAGGGATTTGCGGCGCTTCTGTAGAATCGCGCTCCCCCACGGCGCCAACAGGGATTTGCGGCGCTTCTGTAGAATCGCGCTCCCCCGCAGCGCCAACGGGCATTTGCGGCGTTTGTGTTGGAGCGAGGCTTGCCCGCGAAGCTGACGATGCGGTTCAACAGGCACACCGCGTTATCGTCCTTCGCGGACAAGCCTCGATCCAACATGCCCGCGCAGCGTCTCCCACCCGTCAAATCCAGAGCAAAAAAAATCCCCGCAGTCGGCACCTGCGAGGATTTTGCTGTTGCTTGTAACTTGTAACTTGCCGCTTGCAGCTGCTCTTAGTTCCTGAACATCGCGCCGGTCTGGACGATGTTGTTGGAGCCCAGCAACTGGCTGATGAAGCGGTTCCAGCGGGTGATGTTGGCCGGCCCGACGAAGACCACATCTTGCGCTTCGAGCTCGAACTGTTTGGCCAGCAGGTAGCCGGTGGGTTTCTCGGCGTTCAAGTGGTAAACGGTCGAACCATGAGTCGCGTCCTGCCCACCCCGGATTACATACACCGCATCACCGTTGGCTGCGTCCGGGCTCAGGCCGCCTGAACTGCCCAGTGCTTCAAGCAGTGTGACGCTGGTGGTGCTGAAAGAAATGACGTGGGGGTTCAACACTTCACCCAGCACGTAAATCTTGTTTTTCGAGTTGCTGTTCAGGTGCAGGTAGTCGCCGTCCTTGAGGAAGACCTTGCTCAGTTGCGAGTCCTTGCGGTTGAGCGAGTCGACGTCGATCACATAATCCTTGCCGTCACGACGCAGCGTCAGCCCTGCCAGGTTCGCATCGGTCAGGTCCAGACCCGCCTGGCTGATGGCCTGCACCAAGCTCAGAGGGATATTGGTGATGGGCTGCGGACCGGCTGTTCTGAAAGAACCGGAGAGCAGTACGCGCTGACTGTTGTAACGCAGCACTTTGACGTCGACCTTGACCTCGGTGTACTGCGGCAAAAGGCCCATGCGTAGTTGCTCACGGATCTGCGCAACGGTTTTACCGGCTGCCTGCACGCGGCCTACATAGGGGAAGTAAACGGTGCCGTCGTTCAGCACTTCCCGGCTGTTGGCGTCCAGCTGCTCGGTCGAACCCGGTGCGGTCAGTTCAGGGTGTTCAAAGACTGTGACCAGCAACGAGTCGCCCGGGCCGACGATGTATTCAGGTGTCTTGTAGTTCAACAACTCAGGCGGTAACGGTTTTGCCATGGCGGCCGCACGCTGTTGCTGCTGTTGCAGCGTGGTCGGGGTGATCTTGATCAGTGTGACATTCGGACCGTCCGGGTCCTTTTCGGTGACTTCATCCAGGGTCATGTGCTGCCCGGGGGCAAAAGCACAGCCTTGCAAAATCAGACTGGAAAGCAGCACAACAGCTAACGTTACTTTCATATTGATGATCCTTCCTAATAGGTGCGTTCTGGCACCACAGTGATTTCATTGCATCCCTTACCAACACCGAACTTCTGATTACAGGCACTCATGCAGGTGGTCACCTCCTGCCGAGCGTCGTGCGCCTCGGCCGTTCTTTATTGTTTTGGCTGAATATGAGGGGGTCGCTAAAAGGCGTTCTTGTTGACGAAGCCTTTGAAGAGCGTCAGCAGGATGATTTTCATGTCCAGCCAAACCGACCAGTGCTCGATGTACTGCAGGTCGAATTCCACGCGTTTCTGCATCTTGTCCAGCGTGTCGGTCTCGCCGCGCCAGCCATTGATCTGTGCCCAGCCGGTGATGCCGGGCTTGACCTTGTGCCGCAACATGTAGCCCGAGACCTGCTTGCGGTACTGCTCGTTGTGCGCCACGGCATGGGGCCGCGGGCCGACGATCGACATCTCGCCGCGCAACACATTGAAAAACTGCGGCAGCTCGTCCAGCGAGGTGCGCCGCAGAAACGCGCCCAGCGGCGTGATGCGGCTGTCGTTGCGTGTGGCCTGGGTGACCACGTCGCCGTTTTCCTGAACGCTCATGCTGCGAAATTTCCAGACCATGATCGGCCGGCCGTCCAGCCCGTAGCGGCGCTGGCGAAACAGCACCGGTCCTGGGGAGGTCAGCTTGATCGCCAGGCTGATCAACAGCAGCGGCAGGGCGATCAGGGTCAGGATGATGCTCGACAGCACCACATCCTCGACGCGCTTGACCATGCTCCAGGCGCCGTCCATGGGCGAGTCGAAAATACTGATGCTCGGCAGACCGTTGATGCTTTCACTACGCGCATGCAGTAACTCGAACATGAACACGTCGGGGATCACATAGACCGACGCTGTGGTATCGCTCAGGCCCTTGATCAACTCCTGCAATCGCGCCTGGCTGTCCAGGCTCATAGTGATGTACACCTTGTCGATCCGGCCCTGCTTGGCATCGACTAACAACTGATCCAGATCCCCCAGTACCGGAATGCGACGCCCGATGCGCGCCAGGTCCATCTGTTGCGGCTGTTCGTCGTAGAAGCCCAGCAGGTCAAGGCCCATCCACGGCGCGCTTTCAATGGACTTGGCCAGGCGTTCGCCGCAGTGACCGGTGCCCACGACGGCGACGCGGCGGGTATTGAACCCATGACTGCGCAGCCCATGCAGCAGGCTGCGAATGCCCAGGCGGTAACCGCACAGCCCCAGCAACGCGATGGCGAACCAGGTCATCTGGCCGTTATCCGGCAGATCGGCGTGCTTGAGCAGCAGGTAATCCACCGACAGAAGAATCACGAACGTCAGGCCCCAGAAATTGAACACCTTGAGCAGCTCGCGAACGATCCGCTCGCCGCGCCAGGACCCGTACAACTGGTGGTACTCACTCAGCCAGTGGAAAACCATCACCGCCAGCAGAATTTGTGTCCACGTATCCGAAGTCATCGGTGTGTCGGTGAACAGGCTTTGGCAATACCCGCCCAGCACGATCACGGCCAGGTCCAGCAGGCGGTGAGCCACCGATAGCGACGATTGATGTGCCTTGAGAATGCCGCGTAAAGGGGTAGTCATGACGATGCTCGCTCAGACGGATTTGATCGGAACGACCCGACCGGTCAGTTCGTTGCTGACCAGTACGGGTGCAGCTTGCGGCTGGCGGTACTGCGCAGGAGTGCGAGCCTGACGGGCCATGCTCAAGCGAAGCTCTACGAACTGACGCATCTCTGTTTCAAAGCGCTCCTCGGAGAAGCGCTCGGCGTTGTTGCGGCACGCCTGTGAGCTGATTCGCGACTGCGAGGCCTCGAACTCGGTGACTGCCGCCACCAGCGATTCCACGGTCTGGTGCTCGTAGAACACACCCGTGGGCTGCGGGTGATCCAGGCCGCATACGGTTTCCAGGGCGCCACCCTTGCCGAACGCGATTACTGGGGTGCCGCACGCCTGGGCTTCCACCGGGCTGATGCCGAAGTCTTCTTCGGCAGCGAACACGAACGCCTTCGCGTTCCGCATGTGCTCCAGCAATACCGGGAACGGCTGGTAGCCCAGCAGGGTGACGTTGGGTGCGTTGATGGCTTTGGCCTTTTCCATTTCCGGACCGTCGCCGATCACGATCAGGCGCTTGTCGGGCATCGCCGCGAAGGCTTCGATGATCATCGGCATGCGCTTGTACGGCACCATGCGCGAGGCGGTGAAGTAGTACTCCTGCTTGTGCTCCTGCAGGGTGAAACCTTCGGTGTTCACCGGGGGGTAAATCACCGTGGACTCACGGCGATAGGCTTTGGAAATCCGCCCGCCGATGAAGTAGGAGTTGGCGATGAAATCATCGACGCCGGCCGCAGTACGCTGATCCCACATGCGCATGTAGTGCAGGATCATCCGCGCGACTTTACTTTTGAGACCGAAGGCAAGACCTGCTTCGTGCAGGTATTGATGCTGCAGATCCCAGGCGTAGCGAATGGGTGAGTGCACGTAACTGATGTGCACCTGATCCGGCCCGCACAGCACGCCTTTGGCCACGGCGTGGCTGCTGCTGATAATCAGGTCGTAGCCCGACAGGTCGAGCTGCTCGATGGCCATCGGCATCAGCGGTAGGTAGCGCTGATAGCGGGTCTTGGCTTTGGGCAGGCGTTGGATGAACGTGGTTTTAGCGACTTTGCCACCCAAATGGGCACGGTCTTCGTCGCTCAAAAAATCGATGACGGAAAACAGGTCCGCCTCGGGCCAGATATTGATCAGCGAAGCCAGTACCCGTTCGGCACCGGCGTACGTCACCAGCCAGTCATGGACGATTGCAATTTTCATTGGAATTCTCTGCTTTAGCGGCCGAAGAAATGTCCCTGTACGCCGAGGCAAGCTCGCAAGGGACGTCCCACTTCCTGTGGTTGCGCAGGCGCTACTTCAGACGCTCACAGGGTGCGTCTTGGCATTGCGGTTATTCAGGCGTTTACCCAGTTGGATAAAAGGTGTTTCGATCAAACGGAAGCTTAAGTGGGCAGCACCCAGCGTCAGTAAGGTGGCAAACAGCGCGATGGTCAGCGCTGAAGCGCCGGTGGGTTTGAGCAAAAACTCGCTGAGCATCAACATCGAGGGGTGCAGCAGATACAACGAGTAACTCACCGCGCCCAACCACACCAGGGCTGGATGATTGAGGCGCACGCTGCGGGTCAGCAGCAGGAAGCTGGTGATCGCGAACGCGTAAGTGAACACGTAGCGGCCCCAGGTTTCGCCGGTGCCCATGTCCTTGCTGTACGCCATGATCAATGTCGGCGGCAGCAATACGGTGAAGGCCACGAACAGCATCACCAGGTTGCGCGTGAGCCGACGGCTGTGTTCGCCCAGCAGCCATTGGCGCCAGACCGAGCCGAAAAACATCAGCGACAGAGCCAGGGGCAGAGCCACGGGCAATTTGCGTTCGGTGACTGCCCGGACCATCCCCATAGCCAGCGCCATCAGCAGAAACATCAGCGCGCAGCGGCTGCGAAAGGTCAGGTCGTAGAGCTTGCCGGCAACAAACAACGCCAGGCACAGCGCGTAAAACACCACTTCGATGAACAGCGTCCAGTACAGCCCGATCACGTCATCAAAGCCCATGGCCGCTTGCACCATGGTCAGGTTGGCAATGATTTGCGGCCAGCCTGGAAACTCGGCGCCGGTCAGCTTGAGCATCACCAGAAATATCAGCAACGACAGCCAGTAGGCAGGATATAGACGCATGAAGCGCGAGATCAGAAAGCGCCGGGGTCCATCCGGGCCGGGCTTGAGACTGAACGGGATGACCACGCCACTGATCATGAAAAACCACAGCACTCCCAGCTTGCCCGGATCAATCAGGTAATCGAGCACCCACACATGCCCGATGATCGGGGCATACAGGTGAGTGAACACCACCATCAGAGCAGCGATGCCACGCAGTGCATCGAGATAGGCCAGACGTTTCATGCAGTTGCCTCACAGCTTGCTCGAAGAAGATTCGCGCTGCAGGGTGTCGCCGCTGGTGCTTGCGCCGCGCCGATCCTTGCTGGCGTTGATCAGGGTGTCGATGCGTTGCGAGACACGCCGCGCTGACTCTTCCCAGGAAAACCGGGTCACGTTGTTCAGGCCGCGCCGGCGCAGTGACTGACGCAGCGGCAGATCAATGAGGATGCGCTCCATGGCCGAGGCCATGTGGCTGACATCCAGCGGGTCGAAATACAGCGCGCTGGCTTGCAGCACTTCGGGGATCGACGCCGCGTTGGCCGCCAGCACCGGGCAACCGCAGGCCTGGGCTTCCAGCGGCGGAATGCCAAAGCCTTCGTACAGCGACGGGAACACGAATGCGGTGGCGCCTTGGTACTGAGCGATCAGTTCACTGTCACTGAGCCGCCCCAGAAAGCGGATTCGCGAATCGCGCGAGGCCAGTCGCTGCAGGCTTTCATCGGCGAAAATCTCGCTGGCGGCGCCGACGATGTGCAGTTGCAGATCGTCGTGGTTGCGCAGCATCAGGAACGCCTGAATCATCCGGTTGAAATTCTTGTGCGCGCTGGGTGAAGACACCGCGAGCAAGTAATCCGGGCCGTCCTTGATCGGCGGCCCTGGCTCAAAGGCGTCGCTGACGGCATTGGGTACCACCAGGATTTTCTTCTCCGGGAAGCGGTAGAACTGCGAGATCTCGCCCTTGGAAAAGTTGCTCACGGTCAGCAATGTCTTGATCCGCGAGAGCATGATCGGGGTCATGGTCCGGTACAGCATACGGAACGAGCGGGTGTAGCTTTCCGGGTGGCGCACGTAGGTGATGTCGTGGTGCGTGGCAATCTGGTTGCCGTACAGCAATGGGGCGGTGCTGCACAGCGAGATCAGCAGCGGGTTGCCGTTACGCCGCAGGTACAGCGGCAGGTCCAGTTGTTCCCACAGATGGCCGCTATGGCTGCCGATGCACTGCACGTCCAGCGCCTTGGCGCTTTCATGCATCTTGATGCCATGGGGCGCCACGAATACGACGTCGTCGCGCAGTTGCTTGAGGGCCAGGCAAGTCTGTTCGGCAAAGCGCTGGACACCGCGCAGTTCCTGGGTGAGAAAGCGTGCATTGATCACAATCATCGGGGCGACCTGTTGTAAAAAGTGATGGGTCGTTGCAAAGCGGTACAAGTGCTTTTCTGCAGGAGCTAACTTGTTGGCGAGAGCGTTATGCGGTGTGTCAGGCATGCCTGGCGAAAACGTTCGCTGCTGCAGGTCCGCCTCAGGGCAGGGCGAACAGTGCCGGGCGCGTCCCCAGGCTGATGATTTTCGGAAACTCGTCGATGGGCACCTGCGCCGAGCAGCGACCGTCGTTGCAGGACCACGGGATGCCGCTGTCCACCAGACCGTTCTGCGGGTGTGCAGTGTCGATGTAACGCACGTTGCCGTGTAACACGCTGCTGGCATCGACCTTGATCGGACGCGCCAGGCCTGTGCTCCAGGCCACCAGCACCTGCTCTGAACCTTTTGCAAAACGCAGCAGGAATTGCGAATCGGTTTCCCGGCTTTTTTCAGCGTCGTAGCGGAATTCGTGCAGCGTCGGGCTGATCGCTTTGAGGGTCAGGTACGCCGGCTTGACGCTGAGGTCCTGATTGAGCAGACCGAAATTCTGTTCCGGGTCATGGCGGTCCGCGCCATCGTTGAGCAGGCCGTTCCACCACAGTCCCTTGATGTCCGGCAACGTCTGGGCCAGAAAAAAACTGCGCGCCAGATACGCCGATTGCAGCTGCTCGCTGACCCCGCACTTGCCGTCGTTGCTCGGCCAGCCCATCTCCGTCAGATATAACGGCACGGGGCGTGCGGCGATGGTTCGAAGGTCCGCGTCCACCCAGCGCAACCAGGCAATCCACCGCTCAGGCGTGTGACGTTCCTCAAAGCGGCAATGCACATACGGATGCAGCGACAGCCCATCGACGTGGTTGAGAATTCCCGATTCCACCAGTCGGTCGGCAAAGCCCAGGTCCATGCCCTGGCTGGTGACTGCGCCGGCCAGAATCATCATAGGCCGCTCGTTGGTGCGAATACGCCGGGCACTTTCCTGCACCAGCAGGCTGTAGTCCTGGGCGAAGCCAGGGTCCACGGGGTTTTCCTTGTCCCACTCGTTCCAGATCTCGTAGGAATCCACGCTGTCGGTGAGTTGCCGCGTGACGAAATTGACGTAATTGCCGAAGGCCTCCCGAACGGCAGGCACCCGGGGTTTGGCGTAGTTGTCGTAGAACGGGCTGCCATAACCGAGCACCAACAGCGGGCGCAGATGATGTTCCTGCGCCTTGCTCAGATAGGCCTGCCAGGCCGGATCAATCCTCATCAGGCCCCGCCTGGGTTCGGCGGTTGACCAGTAAGCGTCGTCGCGGATTGAGTCGACACCGGCGGCTTCAAGCATTTGCAGTGCCTTGGCCGAGGTGGCGCTTTTGTTCATCAGGTGGGTGTCGACGCCAATGATGAATGACTCATCAGCGACTGCCGCACAGCTGAAAAACAAGCCCAGCAGGAGAACCATCAACGATTGTCGTAACGTTGTCAGGTGCGTGTTGGGCATGGTGTGTCTCAATGAAGAGGCGCGGTCCGGAGCGCTTGCTCAGGTAGGTCTCGGGCCGTATGAAAAGACGTCGGCATCGGCGTTTGAGCGTGTTGAACGGTTGAACAAGGACAGACGAAAGGCTGGGTCAGACGGTCTTGCTGGCGATTCGCGAATCATGGCGTGTGGTGTTGTCCAGCACGGTCTGGGCGAAGATGCTTTCGTAGCTGTCGAGCATCAAATCGACACTGAGCAGCGCCGCGACACTGACTCGTGCCTGCTTGCTCAAGCGCTTGAGCAGCTCGGGTTGCTGATGCAATTTGAGCATCGCCTGACCTAGCGAGTCCGGATCGCCGGGGCTGCACAGCAGGCCGTTGAGCGAATCCTGAATGATCTCCGGCAAGCCCCCCATGCGACTGGCAACCACCGGCACCGAATGCGCGCAGGCTTCAACGGCGACCAGGCCGAAGGGTTCGTTCCAGATCGATGGCACCACGGCGACGTCGATCTGGTTGTAAAACACTTCAGGCTTTTGATAGCCGACAAAGCTGATCCTGGGCGATGTCACCAGCGCCTTGAGGCGGGCCTCATCATCGAGCTGCCCGCGCCCGGCGATCTGCAGCGTGGCGTCGAACGGCAAACGCTGGAACTGCTCGATCAACCAGCGCACGCCTTTCTGATCCGACAACGTGCCCATGTAGCCGAAACGCAGTGGCGCTTTGTTCAGCCGCAAATCGATCTGAAGCACGCGGGCCGGGGCGCTGTGCACGGCCGCGTACGGGCTGGCGTTGTGCACCACGTAACCACGGGCGCCGTTGAAATAACCATGCTTTTGCAGCTTCTCCAGCATGTAGTTGCTGACCCCGACGACGGTCGAGACCTGAGCCGAGCGGGCGTCATGGCCTTTGCGAAACTGCTGGCAGGTGCTGCATTGCTGTTGGCAGCAGCGTCCCTTCTTGAACATGTTGCTGCTGGGGCACATCAGGTACATGTCATGCAGCACCTGAACGATGGGCAGACCGGCTGCGGTGATTTCATCCCACACCGAGACCGACCAGCCCGCCAGGTTCTGGCAGACCACCACGTCCGGCTGTTGTTGTTTGATCACCTGCTTGACGTAGGCGCGCATCGCGCTGTTGTAGCGATCACGCAGATGCCAGCCCAGGCGCGCCAGCCGTCCGGGCCGTTGTGCGCTGAAATGCCAGAAGAAGTTGTGCAATCCGGCGCGGTAGACCTTGACCTGATTGACCATGTCGACAGTCAGGCCGGCGTCAGGCCCGGTGACCAGGACGCTGACTTCGCTGCCACGCTGTTGCAGCCCTTCGGCGGTGCGCTGAAGAATGATTTCAGCGCCGCCGCCGATGTGCGGCGAATAGAGACTGCTGATAAATAGAATCTTCATAGCGGATACGACTGATTCAGACCCAGGACGCCGGACTCTCCGTCGCGGATGGCTTTTTCGATCAGGCTTAAACGCTCCTCGGCGCCGCGTCGCTTGGCGATCAGGCGCAGCAGGCGGAAGAACACCCAGCGGTTGAGGCCATACAGCATCGAGGAATTGGACCAGATGTTCTTGTCGAACCAGGCCTGGTTGCGCGCGCCGTAATAGGCCCGCAGGTCCGAGCCGCCAAGCAGAAAGCTTTCGTAAATGTTGTTGGTGCGCGCCTTGATGTTCCAGGAGCTTTCCAGATCATCGAGCAGCGCGTCCGGCACCAGGAAAATCCGTCCGCCGCCGGCGGTGATGCGCCAGGTGTATTCGCTGTCGTCCGCGTACAGCATCAGCGCGTCCAGCGGCAAACCGATCCGCCGATACAGATTGCGATGTGCCAGCAGACCGCCGTAAGTGGCGAACGGCAATTGCACCAGTGGCAGCTTTTTCTCCGGCTGATGCGGCGCACCCCAGGGCAGGCGGCGCCAGACTTTGTACGGCAACTGCGCGATGTGAAAGCCGAAAAAACTGGAGCGGCGCTGGATGGCGAACCGATTGGGCACGCCGGCCGCGATATCGGCCTGATGGGTAGGGCGGAAGCCCAGCACCGCGGCCTTGTCTTCTCCGTCGATGATTTTGCAGTCTTCGAGCACGCTGTGCAGGGTGGCGATGGCGTTGATGGTCGGCGCGTTGTCGTCGTCCATCAGCCAGATGTGCTCGGCGCCGGCGTCCAGTGCCGCCTGAATCCCCACTGAATAACCCCGGGCGGAACCGGTGTTCTCGTGCAGGTAGATCACGCTGACCTGATCGGGCCAGTTGCGCCGCAGGGTTTCCAGCGGTGCGGTGGAGGCGTTGCTGACAATGATCACCCGGTCGATCAGCGGGCTTTCCAGCGAACGGCTGACCAGCGTGTGCAGGTAGTTGAAACGATCACCATAGGTGAGCGTCACCAAAGTCGTTTTGTGAGTCATGGTGAGTTCCGGGGCGAAGAGGGACGATCAACCGTACGCAGGCACGGCCAAGGGGAAGAAAAAGTATTGAAGTCAGAAGTAGGAAAGCTGGTTTGGCTATGTCTGTAGGAGCTGCCGAAGGCTGCGATGCGGTGTGTCAGACAAATTGCATCGCAGCCTTCGGCAGCTCCTACAGGAGGCTTGCGTGAAACCCGGCATATCTGCCAGAAGGACTAGGCCCGGGCTTCAGCGCGCATCAGGCTAGTGACAGGAAGTGTCACTTTCTGCTCACGCTGCAGCAGGTTGAGCAGGATAACGGCGCGTTCGTCGCCATCGGCAGCCAGGAAAATCGCCTCCACGTCGTTGAACCCTTCGGCGTTGATCCGCACGGTTTCGCCTTCCTGGAATTGTACTTTGGGCGCTGGCGCCAGAAGACGCTCGCGGATCTGATCGATCAGCGCGTCCTGCACCGGCACCGGCATGCCCCCGAAGGTCACGATGCGCGCAACCCCACGGGTGGAGCGAATCGGGTACCAGTTGTCGTGGGTCTGATCCATGCGGATGAACAGATAACCCGGAAACAGCTCTTCTTCGGCCGCTGCCCGCGAGCCGCGTTTTTTCTCAGCCGCTTTCAACGGCCGATAGCATTCGAACAGCTGACGCTGCAGATGCTCGGCGGCACGGGCTTCCTGACGAGGTTTGGTCTGAATCAAATACCAACGCGCTGGATTATTGGCTTGGGACATGTTCTTCACTCCACTGCAATCTGGTTTGGCGAGACAGAAGCGACGTCAGGATGTTGTGCCCATCCGGCCAGCAGGTCGGGCTTGGCCACGGGGCCATCCTTGTCCAGCGAGTAACAGGTAAGCAATTGCTGAACCTGTTCGACGCAATTGAACATCAGCACATCAATAATCGACAGATTGGCGACGAAAGGTTGCCTGAACTGCCGGTAAACCACCGGGTCCATCCGGAAAAAACGTAGCAGCAGGCCGTTGCGCGCGAAGTGATCGCGGTCGTACAGCACCGATCCGCCTTCAGGGTTGATGAAGGTCGTGGCCTCGAAGGTATGCGCGATGCGGATGATGCGTTCCTGCTTGTCCGCCGGCTTGCCCAGAATCAGGTCAGAACCGCGCATGATCGGCGTGACGATGTGAAGATAAGCACACATTTCACGAATCGCATGTTCGGTGTAGAGCGCAATGTTGGTCTGCGGAAACCGGATCAGGCGTTCGATCAGCGGCATCACCTGAGAGAAATAGGGCGCCTTGATATAGCAGTAGGTGATGAGTTTGATCAGCCGCTCGGCTTCCTCGTTGAAGTTGTCGCACAGTTGCCGCTGGTTGATCGGCAGCTGAAAGCGGTCCTTCTTCAGCGGGAAGGTGATCAGCTTGGCTTCATGGTGATGCAGGATGCGGTTGCGATTGACCCAGCCGGAGCGGATGTACTGCAGATCGTCTCCCAAGACGAAGACGTCTGCGGCCGCGATGAGCTGGAAATAGCCAAGGTAGGGGAAGAGGTAAGGCTGCATCACTGCAATGGTCCTGGCCATTTGAATCTCCTTGTGGTGTTGCTGCGCTCTATAGGGGTGAAGAGACTTGAAGTGCGAAGGTGTTACTTGCGAACGGTGGAGTAGTCGTAACCGTATGCGGCGCAGTCGTAGTCGGCGGTCGATGCCTTGCGCAGCACGCCGTTGAAAATCGCGCCCTTGATGACGATGCCGTTCTGGCCCAGGCGACGTTTGCAGGCCTCGATTTCCTTGGCGGTGCTCAGGCCGAAACGGGTCACCAGCAGGCAAGTGCCCGATTGCCGGCCCACCAGCGTGGCGTCGGTCACGGCCAGGATCGGCGGAGTGTCCACCAGCACCAGGTCGTACAGCGGCGCGAGATCGCTGATCAGTTTGTTGAAGTTGTCGTGCATCAACAGCTCCGACGGGTTGGGCGCCGCGAAACCGCAGGAGATGAAGTCCAGGTTGCGCACTTCGGTGTGATTGATCACCTCGCTGCTCTTCAGGCGAGCGGCCAGAGTGTCGGACAACCCGTGCTTGGGCGTCAGGTTGAACACCTTGTGCAGGTAGCCTTTGCGCATGTCGGCGTCGATCAGCAGTACGCGCTTGCCGGTCTGGGCAATGATCACCGCCAGGTTGCTGGAGACGAACGATTTGCCTACGCCCGGGGTCGGGCTTGAGATCATCAACACGTTGTTACGCGCTTCGAGCATCGCGAAATGCAGGCTGGTACGCAGGCTGCGCAGCGACTCGATGGCCAGTTCCGTGGGCGCGCTGACGCTGAGCAGTTTGGAGTCCTTGGTGGCGCGACCGTTCTGGGTGTTCTTGTCCATGCGTTCTTGCTGACGCGAGAACGGCAGCGACGCATACACCGGCATACCAAGATTTTCGATCACTTCCGGGTTGTCCACGCCACGGTAGAACGCCTGGCGTACAAACACGGTCGCCACGGCGATCAGCAGACCCACCAGGGTTGCGATCAACACGATGATTTTCTTCATCGGTTTGGCCGGGTCTTCGACGTTGGCGTCGGCGTTGTCGATCACACGCACGTTGCCGATGCTGCCGGCGCGCAGGATGTCCTGCTCCTGGCTCTTGTCGAGCAGCAGGGTGTAGGTCTGCGACGTCACTTGCATATCGCGGGTCAGCCGCAGCAGTTCCTGCTGAGTGGCAGGCAACGCTTCGATCTTTTTCAGCAGGCCCTGTTTCTGCGATTCGATCTGACCGATCTGGGTGATCAACGCGCGGTAGGTCGGGTGTTCCGGGGTGTACAGGCGTTCGACCTCAACTCGCTTCATTTTCAACTCAGACAAGGTGCCGTCCAGTTTGACCACCTGGTCCAGGACTGCCTTGGTCTCGATGCTCAGGTCAACCGACTTGGCGCTGGTCTGGAAATTGTTCAGTGCGGTTTCCGATTGCTCCAGCTGCTTGCGCACGGCCGGCAATTGCGAACGCAGGAACTCAAGGCGCTGAGCCGCTTCGGCCGAGCTGCGCTCAACGTTCTGGCGTACGTACAGACGGCTGACTTCGTTGAGGATGCGCTTGGCCAGCACCGGGTCCGGGTCTTGGATCGTCAGGTAAACGATTCCGGAATCCTTGCCGGCTTCGGCGATTTTCAGACGGTCCTGATAATCCAGGGCGGCGGTCAGGGTGCGCTGCTTGATCACCGTGAACTCAGTGTCGGGCCGCGCATTGAGCGTGGCGACCTGAATTTTGATGCCGTTGCCTTCGACCATCTGATTGGTCGCGCCCTTGAGCAGCAGGTTGTGGTCCTGGTCATACAGCGAGAACGTGCCAGGTTTGCCAGCCACCAGCGTCAGCTTGTCGCCCTGCAGCGCTTCGGGCACATCCAGTTGGAAGATGTCGAGTTTCTCGCCGCCCCACGCATACGTGTTGAGGCCGAACATGGGCTCAGCCAATGCGCCTTCGTGGTCAGGCTTGAACTTGCGCGCCAGATAGCTGCCGATGCCCGGAACGTAGTTGGGCTTCTGCACGATGTTGAGCTTGAGGTCTTCGACGACTTTACCCAGCACGGCGCGGGATTTGATCAGTTCGATTTCGGTGGTCGCCTGGGACACCGACAGCGGCTTGCTGTTGACTTCAGTGCGACCCTCGATGCCGATTTTTTTCGGCTCGATCTGAATCATCGCGTTGGCCTGGTAGATCGGCGTGGCGATGATTGCGTAGGTCAGCCCCAGGAGGGCACACACACCGACAATCGATGCAATCATTCCTTTGTGATCGAATAATGTGCGCAAGATAGTCGCCAAATCGATCCGGGAGTCCTGAAAGTCCTCCAGGGAAGTACGGTTCATGACGGTCATTTATCTTGATTCTCCTGACTGAAGATAAGGAAGCCAGTCGTCGACGCAACGCGAAAGCTGCTCGTAGGTCTGTTCAAAGGCTAATTTCGGGCGCCGGTACGGATCGGCTATTTCCAGTTCTTGCTGCCACTTGCCAATCAAAAACGTCTTGCCTCGCACTTCAGGGGCAAGATTGAGCACGCTTTGCATCTGTTGGTGTTCCATCAGCAGGATCAGGTCGGCCTGGTGCAACATCTGCACATCGACCTGGCGGCTGCGGTGTTTGTGGGCGGGTACGCCGTTGACCTGAAGGACGGCCTGGGCAAGCGGGTCCATGGTCGAGCTGAGCATGGCGTGGGTGCCGGCCGATGAAATCATCACGCCAGAACCCGGGACACGATGCAGCAGCATCGCTTCGGCCATGGGGCTGCGACAGATGTTGCCGACGCAGACCACCAGAACGTTATTGAACATGACCTTTGCCGAATGTCGGCATCAGTCTTTTGCTGATGTTGGTGCTGAAATTGCGCGCCACCTGAGACAGCGTGAGCATCTTGTTTTGCGGGGTCATGGCCGAGAGCGAGTAGCCCACCAGTTGCGCCAGAAAGTACTCGTACAGCTCCTGGTTGCCCAGGCGGTTGTAGTAGTTGGCCAAAGCGCCGGCCGTTTGCAGACTCATGTGCAGCTTGCGTTTGTTGGAGCGCATCGAGAACACGCCTCCTGCGTGGAGCCGGTAGGCGGCGGGTTTGATTTCGCCGAGAAATTTGCCTTTGCCGAACGCTCCCAGCAGCGACCACCACACCAGATCATTGAGAGGCGCGGCTTGCAGTTCGGGAGGCAGGCGGTCGAAGACATTGCGAAAGCAAGTGGTCAGTGTCGAGATCGGCCGGGCCTGTTGCAGTTCAAGGGCTGTGGCGTCACCGCGCAACTTGCCCTGCAACTGGATGCCGTATTGGCCGTTGGCGTCGAAGGACACCGCGTCGTGGTAAGTCAGCACGTAATCGGGGTGGCTTTCGAGAAAGTCCACTTGCAGCTGCAATTTGCGCGGGTCGGTCCAGTAATCGTCGGCTTCGCAGTAGGCGATGTAGCGCCCGCGAGCGACGCCGAACAGGCCTGGTACCGAGGGCTTGCCCTGGGAGTACTGATTCACTTCGCTATAGAAGGGGCGAATCAGGTCCGGGAAGCGTTTGGCGTAATCGGCGATGATCCGCGCCGTACCGTCGGTGGAAGCGTCGTCGTTGATCAGAATCTCGAATGCAAACGTGGTCTGCTGGGCCAGAAAGGCGTCCAGCGTCTGCGCGATGTAGTCTTGCTGGTTGTAAGCCGGGCAGACAATGCTCAGCAGGGGAGCGGCAGGCTCCTCGGTGCTCGTCTTTCTATTAATGGCATCCATGGCTCAAGTACTCAATTTGCTGAACAGAATGGAAATCTTCGTGACCAGTGGTTTGTAACTGGCGGCGACCACGGCCAGGGTTATCAGGCCGCTGATTGCAAGCCCCATAAAGGTGCTCAGGCGGTCTTCTGCTGCGAACATGCGAAAGATCGGCTCGCTGATGGCCAGGCCTGCGCCGGTCATCACGCTGATGCGGATAACGTCGCGCAGCCATTGTCCATGAACCCCCGGTGCCAGCTTGTTATGAACGATCGCAGGCCAGATGGCGAAGGACACCAGGCGCAGGATAAACCAGGCAAGCGCTGCACCCATCGCGCCATAGTAATGAATCGACACAAACATCACCGGCACGGTGATCAGCGCTGAAACCACGCTGTACCACATGTGCAAACGCATCTGGCCATAGGCGTACTGCAAGTAGAACTGGAACGCGCTGGCGGCCATGATTGCGCTGCCCAGCGAGTACCACGGCAGGATCGAGCGACACCATTGCGCCGCGGCCTGATCGCCGGACCATGCGTAGACCATTGAATCTGCGTGCAGTGCGATAAGCGCCGCCAGTGGAAACATGAATGTGCAGATGAAACGGTGTGCGGCCAGAAACAGTGCGTGCATGTCGTCGCGCCGACCTTCGGCCATCAACACGGTCAGGCGTGGCAGCAGCGTCTGCGCCACCGGGTTGCTGAGCATCATGATGCCGGTGGTGATCAGCGCGACCAGCGAGAAGTACCCGTACTCGTGTAGCGGCAACAGTTCCGAGAGCAACACCTTGTCGATCTGGGTCAGCACAATCCACAGGATCGCAGCGCCTGACATATTGGCGGCGAAGGGCAGAATCGGCTTGACCAGCGCCCAGTCGAAACCGGTGTGCCAGTTTGGCGTCGGCATCTGCTGGTAGGCCCTGGCGGCAAAAATCAGGGTTTCGACCACGCCCACCACGGCCTGGAAAATGAAAAAGTCGATGGGGTCCTGGGAGTACACGCTCACCAGCAGCAATCCGCCAAAGTAGCGCAAGGTGGCAATGATGACGTTGGCGGCGTTCAGCCAGGCATGTTGCTCAAGGCCCTGAATGCCGCTTTTATACAGTGTCGAATACAGCCGCAGCGCGATGATGATGCCCATCAGGCAGATGCAATCGATCAGCGTCTGCGCGCTCAATTGTTTGGCGTTGAGCCAATGAATCGCGATCCATTCGCTGCCCAGATACATCGCCAGGCAACAAAGCGCAGCCAGCGGCAGGAAGATCATTTCAAACGAGCGCAACAGCCGACCAGTGCTGCGGTCGGCAGTCGGACTGCCTTGTTGGTGAGCCACCGCACGTACCAGGCTGGGCGACAAGCCTGCATCGAGCAATTGCAACCAGGCCTGCATGACCGAGAAGAACCCGATCAGCCCGTACGCCTCGGCACCGAGATGGCCGAGGTAGAACGGCATGATCAGAATTCCCACCAGTAGAGCGTAGGCCTGGCCTGCATAGCTCAACGCAGTGTTGCGTATGACTGAGCGCCTGGTTTGCATGGGGTCAGATCACCTGAGCGAGCGTGGGCACCTGGTACTGCACACGGCCCAGGCTGCATTCGGCAATGATCGTATTGATCACGCGTTCCTGATCTTCAAGCTTGAGCCCTGGATAAATCGGCAGGCACAGCACACGTTCGCTGAGCGCGCGGGATGCGGTTTGCGCCGCTTGTGGCTGCAGATATTCCAGGGTGTCCAGCGATGGATAGAAGTAGCGACGCGGGTTGATGCCGTTGCTGTTGAGCGCCGTGCGCACCCGCAGCAGTTGCTGCTCGTCGGCCAGGCCGATGGGGAAGTAGCTGTTGTTCAGCTCGCTGTCGGCCTCGGGGCGTTGCAGGTCAACGTAGTCGCCAAGCCGGCTGACGTAGCGTTCGGCGATTTCTGCGCGTTCCTGAAGAATGTTCTCGATGTCGTCCAGGATGCACAGGCCCATCGCCGCCGAGAACTCGTTGAGTTTGGCGTTGATGCCGATGCCCTCGATCTTGTCGACGTCGGCGATGCCGAAGTTGCACAGCAAGTGAACGCGGCGCGCGGTTTCATCGTCGTTGGTGATGATCGCGCCGCCTTCGATGGTGTGAAACAGCTTGGTGGCGTGGAAGCTCAAGGTGCTGATGTCGCCCCAGTTGAGCACCGACTTGCCAGCGTGGCGCACGGCGAAGGCGTGAGCCCCGTCGTAGACCACTTTCAGATTATGTTTTTTGGCGATCGCGTCGATGCGCTCCACGGCGCAGGGGTTGCCGAACACATGGGTGCCGACGATGGCCGTGGTGTCAGAAACAATACGGCTTTCGATGTGATCGGGGGAGATGTTCCAGGTATGGGCATCAATGTCGGCGAAGATCGGGCGGATGCCTTCCCACTGCAATGAGCTGCTGGTGGCAACGAAGCTGAACGGCGTCGTCACGGCGCTGCCGCTCAGGCCCAATGCGCGATAGGCCACTTGCAAGGCGAGGGTGCCGTTGTTAGTCAGAATGACGTGTTTGACGCCCAGGTAATCGCGAAGGCGCGCTTCAAGCTCACACACCAGCGGACCGTGATTGGTCAGCCAGCCACGCGAATAGATGCCCTCCACGTAGGTCTTGAACTTGTCGATATCGCCTAGATAGGTCTTGGTTACGTTAATCATCGAAGCCTCCATGTCGGACGAAGTGCGTAAGGCAGGTAGAGCGAAAATGCTGCCGGGATTAACCCTGGCCCTGGGTCGACGCCGGGGGCTGGCTGCCGGTCTTGTTGCTGATGCGTCGAGCGCGACCCTGATTGAACTTGAGGATCCAGCGCGTCGCCAGGCTGCCGGTGTGTGGGTCGCCGAAATGAAACAGCGCCGTGGCGCGCTTCACATCAGGGCTGCACGCCTGATTGGCATGCAGGGTCCGGTAGCCCCAGAAGATATAAACGTTGCCGGGTTCGAGCTTCAGCACATAAGGCTTGAGCCAGCCGCGCTGCATGCCTTTGCAGATCAGTAAGCGGGTCAGGCGGTTTTGCAACAGCGCCTTTTCCAGCACGTTGAACAAGACCCATGAGCGCACCCCGCGAAGATTGGGGAACAGCATCAGATCACCTTGCTGCGCGCCTTCGGTGGGGATGAACACCGGTATCAGGGCCGTCACCAGACTGGCGTCGTAATGAAAGCAGTTGGATTCACGCTGGCCATGGGCGCCTTGTACGCAGCGCAGCACCGGGAAGATTCGTTCGCTGGCCGCCTCGCGTTTTGCTGCCCGGCGATAAAGGCCAGCCAACAGATGTTTGAGTCTGGGGTCCGCCCAGTACGAGGCGAGCAGGCTGCCAGCGAGCATCTGCTCACCGTGATACGCGAAGTATTCGCCTTGATGCTGCTGCGCCTGGGCGTCGGTCCAGGCGCGCAGTTGCTCAAGGTCGGCATCGCTGACGGCAGCGCTTAATTTTGCAAAACCTTGAGTATCGATTTCGTCAGCCAGGCGTTGAACCTGCTGCTCATCCGTGTCGAAAGATAGTGGCATTGCAATGAGCTCTCGAAGGGGAGTGGGCAAATGCAGTTCGGATGTCGTGGCCGGTTGGCGAATCGACATCCCTTTAAGGGCGATCAGGCACGCTACCGCCCGAATCTGCTGATCCAGTGGGTTGGTTGCGATCAAGCTGATGTTTGCCAAGTGCCTGATTTGTCGGATGTGTTGAACAGCTTTTAACATTCGTCAGGCAAAGCTACCGCCACACCGAGCACACTCAGTAATTTTAAAAATTTCTTTTTTCCAACACGTTGCCACCGACGCAAAAGAGGCGCCGTGGAGTAACTAACTTCGTTGGCAGAACGGAAAGGTAATGGTCATACGAGTTCCGCGTAGCGCTCTTCGGCACTGCTGCATTTCTGGAAAACATTTGACATGCATATATATCGACGGCGGCGCTCATCCTGTCAAATTATTTCGCCAACATTCTGTTAAGTTTTTGATAAACGGGTTCAATTATTAGCTAAGTTATTGATTGTAAAAGGAGTCAAAAAACCATCGCTGCACCGTCACGGTGCGATGACGCTTTTCAGCCGCGGTGGTCGGCCGTGCAAAGGCTATGAAAACGGCGTGAAAAGACGATTTTCCAACGTCAGAAGATGGGCGCCGGCGGGCGGTAGCGGTTTTATGGCGCTCATTATTTGAACTTGAATGTGCGTTTATTTAACCGAACGTAATTCACGGTCATGTATTAAACATCTTCGATTGAAGTGAGTAGCGCTCCCAAGTTTAGTACGAGCATAGGCTTGGAACTTTGAGTGTGTCTGCGCAGGCCATACACTTGAATGAGTGTGTTGCAATTAATGCGTTCAACATGTGTGCCTGGACATAAGTGTCGGTTTTAAACGCACCTCCTCGCGTCGAAGTGTCTACGGCGGGCCCCAGCGTGTTGCGCGGTTGCTCAGGCTTGAGCGCTGCTCCATTATCTGACCCGTGCTACGCAAATTTTCGGGCAGGAGATTCGATGAATACGCAGATCAAAACCAATGGAGTGGTGGCTGAACGTTTGGCGCAGGCGCGCGCCCTGATGAGCCGCGAAGGTATAGATGCCTGGCTGGTGCCTTCCGCTGATCCCCATCTCTCCGAGTACCTGCCGGGTTATTGGCAGGGGCGGCAATGGCTGTCGGGCTTTCACGGCTCGGTCGGCACGCTGATCGTGACCCCGACCTTTGCTGGCGTTTGGGCAGACAGCCGTTATTGGGAGCAGGCGAGCAAGGAGCTGGCGGGCAGTGGTATCGAATTGGTCAAACTGCAACCCGGCCAGCCCGGGCCGCTGGAATGGCTGGCTGACCAAGCCAGGGCCGACGCCGTCATTGCCGTAGATGGCGCGGTCATGGCCGTGGCGTCATCTCGCACCCTGGCCAGTAATCTCTACGCAAAGGGCGCCCGTCTGCGCACTGACCTGGACCCATTGACCGAGATCTGGCACGACCGCCCCGCATTACCGGCTCAGGCTATATATGAACACTCAGCCCCTCAGGCGACCGTGCTGCGGGCCGAGAAGCTCGAACGTCTGCGTAGTGCGATCACCGAGCGTGGCGCCGACTGGCATTTTATCGCCACGCTCGATGACATTGCCTGGTTGTTCAACCTGCGCGGTGCTGATGTGTCCTACAACCCGGTGTTCATCTCCTTCGCGCTGATCGGGCCTGACAGCGTCAGTCTGTTCGTAGCGTCTGACAAGGTAGATGCAGCATTACGCCAGACCCTGGAAAGCGAAGGCATCACTCTTCGCGAATACACCCAGATTGGCGCTGCGTTGCGCGAGGTTCCGAATCAAGCCCGATTGCTGGTAGACCCGGCGCGCGTAACCTGCGGCTTGCTCGATTACCTCGACAGTGAGGTGACGCTGGTAGAGGGTTTAAACCCGACGACGCTGTTTAAATCCCGCAAAACCGAAGGGGATGCCGCACATATTCGTCAGGCCATGGAGCAGGACGGCGCCGCCTTGTGCGAATTCTTTGCCTGGCTGGACTCTGCATTGGGCCATGAACCGGTCAGCGAGTTGACCATCGATGAGAAACTCAGCGCGGCGCGGGAACGGCGTCCCGGCTATATCTCGCCAAGCTTTGCCACCATCGCCGGCTTCAACGGCAATGGCGCCATGCCGCACTACCGCGCCACCGAGCAAGAGCACGCGCAGATCGAAGGCGACGGGTTATTGCTGATCGATTCGGGCGGCCAATACCTGGGTGGCACTACCGATATCACGCGGATGGTGCCAATCGGTCAGCCCAGCGCTGAGCAAAAGCGTGACTGCACGCGCGTGCTCAAAGGGGTGATTGCCCTGTCCAGGGCGCATTTTCCCAAGGGGATTCTGTCTCCGCTGCTGGATTCGATTGCCCGTGCACCGATCTGGGCAGAGGGTGTCAATTACGGTCATGGCACCGGGCACGGAGTGGGTTATTTCCTGAATGTCCACGAAGGACCGCAAGTGATCGCTTACCAGGTGCCCGCCACACCGCAGACAGCCATGCAAGCGGGGATGATCACCTCCATCGAGCCGGGCACCTATCGGCCGGGGCAGTGGGGGGTGCGCATCGAAAATCTGGTGATCAATCGCGAAGCGGGCACAACCGAGTTTGGCGAGTTTCTGTCGTTTGAAACACTGACCCTGTGCCCAATCGACACCCGCTGTCTGCAGATTGATTTGCTCACTCAGCAAGAGCGCGACTGGCTCAATGACTACCATGACGAGGTCAGGGCGCGTCTGAGTCCTTTGCTTCACGGCACTGCGCTGGAATGGCTCAATACCCGAACGGTTGCTATCTAGAAGGCTGACTTGCGGATGGACAAAAGGGCAGGGTCCGAGGACCGTGCCCTTTTTACATTCTGAGCTCAACGCCAGGTGGACAAGGTCAACCCGGCCGGTTGCAGCACCGGCACCTGTGACCAGACACGGATTTTTGTTTCTGGTTTGGGCAAAGACGCAGCTTTAACAGCAGGGGTTTGACGAGCTCGATCAGGGCGAGAGCGGCTTCTTGCAGATGATGATCATGCTGCGGCTGGTGTAGCCGGCAGGGTTCAGACCAAACGGGTAGTCGCCCGGGTCTTCAGCAGCATCGCCAGATTTGGCAATGACCCGGAATGTCTTCGACTCGCAGGAGCTGGTCGCCAGTTCGTAACAGCGATCCCAGGAAGATGACAGACCGGAGCAGTTGATATGAATGCCGCGTTTGCCCTGCTTCACTGGCTTTGAAGTGGCGGCGCACCCGGCGACCGCCACTGCTGCCAGCATTATTAAAATGTATTTCATTCTGTCCCTTACCTGACCTGCGTATGCGGGTCAGCAACTAGCTTGAATTCGCGTGCCATGCCTAAGCCAACAACCGTGCCTTTGGGAGATGCTCAAGGGTAGGGCGGTGAGCGTAAACATGGCCTAACAGCGTTACAAATGCTAGTGACATCGTGTAATGAGTGCCATTTCGCACTCAGTCGGCGCACACCAGAACCGGTTGTGGCGTGCGGGAGGTCAGGGTTGCACCAGCCGAGGCGATGATGATGGCGAGAATCGCCAGCCATTGAGTTAACGAAAGGTGCTCCTGCAGGAAGATCAGACCCGACAGAGCGCCGATCGCAGGTTCCATACTCATCAGTGTACCGAATGTGCGTGCCGGGACTTTGGTCATCGCCACCATTTCCAGGCTCAGGGGCAGCGCAGTCGACAGGATCGCCAGCCCGATGGCCGCCGGTATCAGGACGGGGGAAAACAAGGCACTGCCTGCATCGGCAATACCGATCGGGGCAACGCAGATTGCCGCGATGAGCACACCCCAGGCCGATGTCTGAACGCCATGTTCGTTACCCGCCTTCTGGCCGAAGACTATATAGGCAGCCCAACACACACCAGCACCGAGGGCATAGGCGACCCCGACCATGTCCAGGTTGTCGGTCTGGCCCATCGGGATGAGCAGCGCCAGGCCCGTGACTGCCAAAGCTATCCATATGAAGTCCACAAGCCGGCGAGAGTGGTACATCGCGACCGCCAGCGGCCCGGTGAATTCAAGCGCTACACCTATCCCCAAGGGGATTCGGTTGATAGCCATATAGAAGAGCAGATTCATTGCACCCAGTGCGATGCCGTAAAGAATGATGATGCGAAGCGAGCCGGAGGAGAAAGGCGTCCGCCATGGACGCAGGACTGCCAGCATGAGAATACTGGCCAGGACCAATCTGAGGGCAGTGGTACCGGGCGCGCCAATAACGGGGAACAGAGATTTCGCCAACGATGCGCCAGACTGGATGGACACCATTGCAATCAATAGCAGGCCAATGGGCAGCAGAAGGGAGGAGGCGCGGCCAGGTTTTGGATTCATGCGGTGGAAAGACCAGAGTAAACAATTAAGGGCGGCTATCATCCTTAATTCTTCCTTGTTGGGCAATATATTGCTCAAGTTACAAGGTTTTGGTTTAGTTCACGTTATTTTTAAAATAGCGGTTGACGGCCCTCAGGATCTGTCTATAATTCGCCCCACTTCCGGTGCAGACGAAACGGAAAACTTCTTGACAATCAAGTAGTTGGACGAAGTAAGCGGCGAGGAATGCTTCGGTTTGACCGTCAAATCGACAGCGGTGAAAAAGGCAGTTGACAGCAGGTTGTAACGCTGTAGAATTCGCCTCCCGCTGACGAGAGACACCAAGTCACTTCATGGCGCAAGTGGTTGAAGTTGCAAAGGAAACTTTGAAAACTTCTGAAAATAACCGCTTGACAGATACACGAGACGCTGTAGAATGCGCGCCTCGGTTGAGACGAAAGCTCTTAACCACCCGCTCTTTA